>Ga0209023_10000361_pt1 | contig 72477 bp, 70 predicted proteins | sample LakOneMetagenome_FD_187468 | JGI IMG/M metagenome (GOLD analysis project Ga0209023, IMG submission 187468) | Freshwater and sediment microbial communities from Lake Erie, Canada (SPAdes) (version 2) | ecosystem: Environmental > Aquatic > Freshwater > Lentic | place: Lake Erie, Canada...
GATGCGGCCGTTGGCGTCTGCGGTCGACGGCGAATGGCGCTTCGAGCCCGTCGGCACGGGCACCCGGATCACCTGGTCGTGGACGCTCCATCCCGCGTCGCGCGCCGCGTCGTACGCCCTGCCGGTCTTCGCCCGCGCCTGGCGCGGCTACGCCCGCCAGGGGCTCGAAGAGGTCGAGCGGCTGCTCGTCGGCTGAGCCGGGATCCGATTCGGCCCGTCCCCGGGGCGGGTGCTAACGTTTCGTCCCGCGTCGTACGACGCACCTGGGGCTGTGGCGCAGTTGGTAGCGCGTCTCGTTCGCAATGAGAAGGTCAGGGGTTCGAATCCCCTCAGCTCCACCAAACCCGCTGGTCAGAGGCCTGCACGGATCCTGAACTCAGGAGACGGCAGTGGCAAGTCAGCAGAAACTCAGCACGAAGTCATTCGGCCAACCGGGCCACTCGGTCTGCCTAGGGCGCTCTCGGCCAGCCACGGCACGGCTCGCACACCTGGTGTGCATGACGACCACAACACCCCCCGAGACGGGGCTCGGCCCTGTTCTCACTCTGTCCCAGCTGGCCGGCCAGCTGGGCGTCAGCGTCCAGACCCTGTACGACCTGCGCGGTCAGGGTCGCGGTCCCCGCGGCTTCCGGGTCGGCCGAGAGCTCCGGTTCCGGGTCAGCGAGGTCGACGCCTGGCTTGCGCAGCTCGAGGCCGATGACGCCGAGCGTCACCCTCGCCAGGACGGCTGATGCGCACCGGCAGGCCGCGCACGCCGATCGGCACCCACGGCGCGATCAACACCCGCCGAGACGGTGGACGGGTGGTCGCGGAGACCCGTGTCCGTGACGTCGACGGACGCCTCCGCCAGGTGCGGGCGAGCGGCCCAACCGCGGCTGCGGCACGCACGCGTCTCATGGAGCGCATCCGCGAACGCCCGTCCCTCCCGAGTGCCGGCGTGCTGCGGCCGACAAGTTCCTTCGCGGATCTCGCTGACCTGTGGCTGACCGACCTCGAGCAGCGTGACCTGGCCGACAACACCAAGGAGAACTACCGGGCCTGCCTGCGGCTGCATGTCCGACCTGCCTTCGAGCACTACACGCTTGCGGAGGTGACCACTGGACGTGTCGAGTGGTTCCTCGCGAAACAGGCGAATGTGTCGCCGTCGCAGGCCAAGCAGACCCGGACGATGCTCAACCTGCTGTTCGCCTATGCGCTGCGGCACGACGCGATCGCGCGGAACCCGGTCGAAGGGACGTCCCAGCTGCGCAGGAGCAAGGCCTCTCCGCAGGCGCTGACGATTGACCAGATCGCCGCGATCCGTGGAGCAGCGGTGAAATGGCGCAGCGACCCGGGCTTGCCCGGACCGAAGCCGGACGGCCAGGTACGCGACATCGTCGAGGTTCTTCTCGGCACCGCCATGCGCCCAGGAGAGGTGCTCGCCCTCCGGCCCTGCGACATCGAGGACCTGCCGACCGGGATGATCGCCAGCGTCAACGGCACCGTCGTCCAGCGCAAGGGGAGCGGAGCGGAGCGCCAGCCGCGGCCTAAGACCGACGCGTCCATACGGCGCATCCCGGTACCCGAGTTCGCGGCCGTCGTGCTGCGCCGCCGCATCGCCGGCATGCCCGCCAATTCCGGCAACCGAACGATCTTCGCCAGCCGAAAGGCGAGCCCGCTGAGCCCGTACAACGTGCGTCGCACGTTCCGAGAGTTCTTGGTCCTCGCGGGACTCTCCGAGACTGGCATCAGCTTGCGGTGGTATCGGCGAACGGGGGCGACCGTCATCGCCCGTGGGATCGGTACGGACGCAGCCGCCTCCTTCCTTGGGCACAGCTCGACGGCCATTACCGAGGGCCATTACATCGAGCCCGACAGCGCGGTCGATCCGGCTCCGGCTGCACACCTGGAGCGCACCCTGAGGCCGGCGGACCCGGACGGCACCTTGTTGTCGAACAGCCCAGCCGAGCGGGAGGATGAGCTGCTCGCGGCGGTGGACCGCGAGAACGACGACGCCGTTGCATAGCGCGCGCACGAGTCGCCCTACCGCTAGAAGGGTTCTGGCAGGTCTGTTACGGCTCGTCGGAACATGTCGGGCGTGATCCATTCCAGGCCAGCCTCGCGGCGGATCTGGCGCCAGCGCCGCTCAACGTTGTTGACCTGCTGCCACGTCTCGTTCCGGGTCGGGAACACCGCGTCCAAGAGGCTGTCCGGCGTCACGCGGCGCCTCCGACCCAGGAGCAGCGCTGTGTACTCCGGCAATGCCACGAGACGCGGCTGACTCAGCGGCTTGCGGTAGGTCCCCTCGCCAGGCGGGGTCTTGATCGTGGCGTTGATGGAGATGGTCGTGGTGTCCAGGTCGATGTCACTCCAGCGCAGCGCCAGGACCTCACCAATCCGTGCCCCGGCGCCGAGCATGACCTCGATGATGTCGCTCATGTCCTCGGACGATCGGGGTCCGGAACGTGGCTTGCGATGCGAGACGCGCACTGCTTCGTGGATCCGGGCCATCTGAGCAGCCGTGAGCGTGGGCCGCGAAGTCGCGGGCCGGCTGATGCTCAGCGAACCGCGAACAGGGTTGCGCTCGAGTGCGCCCTCGTTGACGGCGAAGTCGAGCATGGCCCCCAAGACGACCTTCGCCTTGCGCTGCCGGTTGCGGCTTCGCTGTCCGAGCGCTGCGAGCAGCTCGTCGACGTGTTCTGTGGTGAGCTCGTCGAGGCGCTGGCTGCCAACCTCTGGTCCGACGAGGGCGCGGAGCACCCGCTGGTACTCGTTGATGGTCGTGCTCTCGAGTCGGCCGTCCGCCCGAAGCTTGTGCAGCCAATAGTCGGCAACGTCGTTCACGGTCAGGTTCGGGGTGATTGGGATGCTCATCGCTACTCCTTCTCCGTCGGGCCGTGTTGCCCTCGTGGAGAAGGTGTGCAGTTGTGACCTCGCGACCTCGGGTCGTGTCCCGAGCCATGGGGGGTCGCGACCTCAAATCCAGAGGTCGCAGGTTCAAATCCTGCCCCCGCTACGAATTTCAGGCTCGGAATCTACGGATTCCGAGCCTGAAAGCATTTACGAACTTGATCACATGTCCATTTAGTGTCCAAAAACCCAGTCCAGGAACCGTTCCTCGGCCGGTCGGCCTGCTCGGGGACGGAGTCGCCCCGTCCAGCACGGAGTCGAACGGTTCGGGCGGCGCACCTTCCCCGCATGAACGACAGCACATCCACCCTGAGCGGCTTGGAGCCGCTGATGAGCATCGAGGAACTCTCCGAGTACCTCAACGTGCCGGTCAGGACGTTGTACGACTGGCGTCTGGCCGGCAAAGGACCTTGCGCGGTTCACATCGGGCGACAGATCCGCTACTTCGTCACCGACGTCCTCGAGTGGCTCCGGCAGAACCGCGAGGTCGAGCCGGGGCGTGCGCCGTAGGAGCGGTGAAGCGTCATGGGTAGGCCCCGTACGCCGATCGGCACCTTCGGTGACATCACCTACGTCAAGGTCCCCGGTGGTCGGGTGCGTGCGCGCGCTCGCTATCGCGACGACGACGGCCAGGTCCGTCGCGTCTCGGCCACCGGTGCCACCAACAGGGAGGCCGAGCGCAACCTGAAGAAGGTGCTTTCCCAGCGGCCGAGTCACGTCGCCTCGGGAGAACTCACCGGCGACACCTCCTTCGGCACGCTTGTTGAGGTCTGGTTGGAGGATCTCGATCTGGAAAGCAAGCTCGCGCCTAGCACGCGGGCGCTCTACGAGCGCAACATGCGACAGCTCGTCATGCCGGCCTTCGAGCATTACGTGTTGCGGGAGATCACCGTCCGTAAGGTCGACCAGTTCATCAAGACCTTGGCGACGACGAAGAGCTACAGCATGGCGAAGCAGGCGCGCACCGTGCTGAGCCTCGCATTCGGTCTGGCCGTTCGGTACGACGCTGTCGCCAAGAACCCGGTTCGCGACACGACCCGTCTCCAGAAGCCGCCGTCGCAGGCGATGGCACTGACCGCCCGGCAGGTCGACACCATCAGGGCAGCGGTCCGCGGCTGGCGGCGGGGTCCAGGCATTCCTGGTCCGCACCCGGACGGCCAGTTGGAACAGATCATCGAGGTGATGCTCGGCACTTCGGCTCGCATCGGCGAGGTACTCGCGATCCGCAAGTGCGATGTTGACGCCACCAGTTCCCCGCCGACCGTCCGCATCTGCGGGACCATCGTGTCCCCGGCCTCAAAGCCAACGCATCGACAGCCGCACCCCAAGACGACGAAGTCGACCAGGACGGTCGCGGTTCCAAGCTTCACCGCTGAGGTGCTGAGGCAGCGGCTCGTCGTGGTCGCCTCGGAAGCACCCGAGCATCTGCTGTTCGTCACCCGCAACGGCACTCCATTGACGACCAACAACGTGCGCCGCCGTCTCCGCAGCGTCATGGCCGAGGCGGGTATCGAAGGGGTCACGCCCCACTCCTTCCGCCGCACAGTCGCCACAGTTCTCGACCGAGCCAGCGGCCCCGATCTCGCGGCCGAGATGCTCGGCCACACCTCGTCGAAGATCACCAAGGAGCACTACATCGAGCCGGACGAGAAGGTGAACCCGGTGACAGCGGAGATTCTGGAGTCGCTCGCTCCACGTCCGGAGGGAGATCCCGATGTCGCCTGACAGCCAGTTTCCCGCAGAGGAGTCAGCCGAGATCACTCAGCTACCAACGCGTAATGAAATGCATTACGATAGCGAGGTGTTCGAGCGCGTCGACTGGTCGAAGCGCGGCGAGTACATGCAACGCCAGCACGGCATCACCACCGAGATAGCAGACGAAGCTCTCGGAGACGCCAACCGGGTCCTCATCGACCCCGACTACAACAGCACAAGCGGCGAGAGTGTCCGGATCATCGGCTACTCGGCCATCGCTGACGACATCATCACCGTCATCGTGTTGGAACACGACGACATTGAGTACGGCGTCAACGGGTGGCCGGCCAACATGAAGGACCGCCGCATCTACAACGACGGCAGCTACGCCGGAGAGGAAGGAGAAGCTGATGAGCAAGAACATTGACGACCTGCTCGCCGCTGAGGCGAAGGCGGTCGAGGAGGCAGAGGCCACCAGCGACCCCGAATCTGCGCTGCCCGCCCACGTGAAGGTCACCCGCGGGCATCCGCGGGCGAAGAACCTGCAGGTGCGGTTTCGTGAGGACGAGTTCGACGAACTGACGGCGTACGCCGAACATCGTGGCCTGCCCGTCTCCACCGTCGTGCGCTCGCTCGTGCTCCAGGCGATTGCTCCCGCCGACGACCTCAAATCGGCCCTCGACCGGCTGGAAAGCGATGTAGCCGCCGTACGCCGCAAAGCACTCAGCGCCTGATCAGAGCACCAGCGACGGGCCCGGGTCGCCGGGTCGATGGTTGCGCGCGGCCTCGAAGACGAGGCGGCTCTGCGCTGCGCCCTTGGGTGGCTTGCGCTGCACGGGCACGGGGCGCAGCTCTCTCCGGACAATTGCAAGCAGCTCGGTCTGCACGGGCGCTGTGATGGGTAGGTACTTGGGTCGTAAAACGTTGATCAGTTCGCCGTTGTAGCTGGTCATCCCGGGCACGGCGACGCGCTGGAAGTAGAGGCGTTCCTTGATGCCGTGCTCGATGACGTTGCAGACCCGTTCGTCGATGCCTCCGCTGATGCGCTGGAGGTGCCGGATCTGTGGGGCTTCGGAGAGCCCGTCTTGGTCGAGCTTCTCCATGCGGGCGGCTGCAACCGACGCTTGCCCAGCGGCGGGTCCTCCTTTGCCGATCAGGCCGCCGATGTCACGGGTCTCGCGGACGAGCCGCCCGTAGGTTTCGCCGCGTCGCTCCCACTGGGCTGCGAGCGCGGGGTCGAGCGGTTGTAGCCGGCGGGCTGCCCCGCGGGAGACGATGCGTTGGGAGTCGAGCACCACGCGGAGGTTCTGAGCGGTGGGGAACGTGCCGAGGTGGATGAGCAGGTTGTGTTGGGCCTGCAGGACGCCGCTGATGCCCTGCAGTTTCGGTCCGTCAATGAGGGTGGGAGCGGGCTTCCAGCCCTGCAGGTCGACGGTGTAGTCGGGCTCCCCGTTGCGCGCCCAAGCCACGTAGGTTTCCGCGGCGCGACCGAGGCGGACCGGCTCCTTGAGTGGCTGCCAGCCCGGGATGTTGGCGTAGCGGCGGTCGAGGCTGACGAGCGCGCGAACCACGTCAGCGGCGTCCTTGATGACAGTCCGGGACTGCGCCTCCGAGAGCCATCCGTAGCCGACGCCGTTGGTGAAGTCGTGCTCGCCGAGTGCGCAGACGCGAGCTGCTCTGCGCCAGGTGTCGACGAGTGCGAATGGTTGCTCGGTGACCAGTTCGTCCATCGTGGGCAGGTCGACCTCGACGCCGCCGAGGGTACGTGCGAGGCGGTACCGCAGTTCTAGAGCGGGACCGCGGGGACGGCCGTTGCTGCCTTCGAGGTTGATGCGCTGGTTGCCGGCGTGCATGGCTTGCTTACACCACACGAGCACGGCGTAGCGGTAGCGCGCGATCTGCTCCCCGATCTCCTTTCGCTCGTCGACAGTGGTCGTCGCGGGGACGGTGTGAAGGCCGGCGCCACCGATGCGCTGCTGAATGCGGTGCTGGCGCAACAACTCCGCCAACGCGTCGCGGAGCATCCCGCTGGTCTCGCCATACATCAGGGCGCATCCAGGTCTCGCGCGGCGTAGAGCATGTCGAGGACGAGCTCGACCGTCATGGAGTCGACTCCGTGCTTGGCCAGGTCTTCGATTGCGGACTCGGCGACCTCGAAGAGCACGTCGCGCTCGGTGGAGGGCGTCGGACTGATTCCGGGGATGTCATCGCCGTGGATGAAGTCGATCTGGAGCAGGACGCGGTCGTACTCGATCGACGCATCGGTAGTTTGAGCAGCGTCGGCCAGGGCGGCGACGAAGGAGCGGGCCTCGGCGAGGGTCACCGCGTGGGCCAGAAGCATGGGGGAGTCCCTTAGGGTCGATCGAGTTCCACTTCGTGGTGGGGTACCTTTCACCGTGGAGCGAGCAGGCCGGCACGCCGCCGTCCCGTTGTCGTGGGTGTGGACAACTCGTTGGATGTCGGTGTCGTGAACCGGCTACGAGGCGGTGCGGACCTGTTCCTCGATGCGTCGCCGAGCGGCAACGTCCTCCGTCACGAACAGGAGGAAGTCGGCGTAGCGGTCGATGATCTCCACCTCGCCACCCGTCTCGCGGGGCGCTTCGCCAGGCCAGGTCGTCTGCCGTGTCGGTCGGTCACGGTCGAGTCGGCAGCCTGCGGTGGAGACCCACTCACGCAGCCGGTTGCGGCACTCGGTGAAGTCGCGATGCCAGCCGATCGGCCCGGACGGGGTGCCCTCTGAGTTGTAGGCGTTGAGCCAATGCGTATGCAGGGCCGATAGTTCCCAGACCAGCTCGTCATGACGATGCCAGTACGGCGGCACCACCGTCGGCGGCAACCCGTAGGTCAGTCGCAGCCAGTCGACCCATGCGTCGAGGTCGGTCCACTCGGCCATCGCTTCATCAGCTGACAGCAGGTTCCAGTTGATCGGGCGCAGGGACTCCTCGGCGTCGAAGTCGGCGGTCCCGAACACATCTGGAGCCCCGTACTCACCTTGCTCGTAGTCTCTGGACTCGACGCCCAGCAACGCGGGCTGGTCCAAGTCGGTGCTCATCGCGCGCACCCTCAGATGCCGACGGCCTGGGAAGGCTCGTTGACCACGTTCATCTCGTTGGTCGGTGGGTCTGGCTGCTTGGCGGGGTTGCGGTCCACGACGTAGCGGGTGCGCGCGCAGTCGTGCCCGATACGGCGGGCGACGAACTGCTCACGGATCTCGCTGGGACCGCCCGGGCGCTCCTGCTCATACTCGTGGACGTAGCCCGAGGCCACGATCTGGTCGCCCGGCTTGAACCTCGGGTACGCCCGCTCTGCCGCACGGTCGAACAGCACGAGGTCGCAGTAGACCGGGTCGAGCTTGGTGAACGACCCGTCGACCTCCTTGCGGTGCTGCTCGATGCCGACACGACTGAAGAACCGGGCGTGGCCCTTGCTGGTGAAGGAAAGCTCGGGCGAGGTAGCGATGAAGCCGTGAAGGCTCATCTGGGTGGGAATCGTCATATCTGGCTCCTGACGTCGGGCAGTAGCCTGGATGGCGACCGCTCTCAGAAGGCAGGTGTTCGTTCAATCCCGCGCTGCTAGTCTCAGAGAGTCCCTCCGGCTCCGTGGACCTTGGAATGCGGGTGAGCCGGGCGCATCAGCGCAGACCGCCGCGTGCCGTTCGTCGATAGGGGCGAGGCGTCACTCCAAACAGTTCACTTCTGTTGGAGGCGCCATGTGCACCAAGGTCCCGTACGCCAATCGTTGGCTCGCCACGCAGGCTGTGAAACAGCTACGCGCTTCAGGACGAGGCGAGCGAGCAATCCACCCTTGTTTCACCGACCACCCCGGCTGTTGGCACGTCACCAGCAAGAAGCCCAAGAGGGTTGACTGGCACTACCGATGACAGAGCATCGCCTCAACTGCTGTCCGCTCGATCCGGAGCTGCTCGGCATTCTTGCGATCAGTCCAAGGGCGCAGGTCGGTGACGAGTGGCGGCGCGCTTCGCAGCAGCACCAGAGCGTTGCCGAATGGCAGGGTGCGGATGACCTCGGGCGGCATCACCGGGACGCGCCGAACGGAGCGTTGGAGCGATCGTGAGCCGTAGTCGCCGACGGAGATCGTGTCGGTCTTCTCGTCGCGCTCTCCGATGAGTGCCGAGAGGTCTTGGAGGTCCCTCGCCGCAGATGTGCCCCCGAGGATGACCTTGACGATGCTCGCGTCCCAGATCGCGCCGGCCGCGTGGTCGCCCCACTTGTCTCTCGCCTGGGACAGGGACTGGAGGACGGGCATGGTGGTGATTCCGGTGCCGCCGCCTTCTGCCATGAGAACTGGCAGTGAAGGCAGCGGTGAGAGGTTGCCGATCTCGTCGAGTGCAAGCAGAAGTGGAGGGTCGAGCCGTGCCCCCGGCGACGCTGCGGCGAGGTGCCGGGCGGTCTCGGCGAGATCTTCGATGAACGCTGCGACGAGTGCCCACGAGGCGCCGGCCCCTGCGCCTGTGGCGAGCAGGTAGAGGGTGCCGTTGTTGGTGAGGAAGTCGACTGGGTCGAAGTGCTCGCCCGGCTTTGGTGATACGGCGTCGAGCACGCGTGGGTCGGCCAGGCACGATAGGGCGAGGGAGACGCCCATCCAGATTGAGTCGCGTGTGCGTGGGTCGGAGTGGATCATCGACTCCAAAGAGTCCGCCCATCCGGGTGCCGCCTTTGAGTTGCTCGCCAAGATCGCGACCGCGTCCGCGGCGGCTGAGGGAGAGAGCGTCCAGCCGAATAACTCGCGTGGTGATCTGTTGTCCAGCGCCGCCGCGTGGAGGAGTGCTTGCAACGCGGTGCGGGTCTTGCCCTCCCAGAAGCCGCCGGACTCAACGCCCCCGGTAGACAAACCGGTGGCTGAGGCGAGTCCGGTCGCGCGGATCATCGCGGTGAGTGGGTCTTCGCATCCGCGAACGGGTGACCAGCGCAGCCCTGCGGGCAGACCCTCAGCCAACCGCTGCGGATCAAACACTGCGACGGGGCCGCGCGACTGCCGGGCTGTGAGGGTGGCAGCGATGTTGTCGGGGCGGGTGGCAGTGGTGATGACAGCGCCTGGCGCATCGAGGATTGCGTTGATGACAACGTGCAGACCCTTGCCCGACCGGGGCGGCCCGAGCACCAGGATGGAGTCTTCTACCGATGCCCACACGGCGTGGCCACGGGAGCGACCGAGCAGGTAGCCGATGTCAGTCGGCTCAGGGTGTTCGAGGGACGGTCTCAGGGTTTGGCCCCTCGCTCTCAGTGCCTTCTCTGAGGCGACCGCTCGCACATCGCGACCGGTCGCGACCCCGGCGAGGCGACGGGGGTCGTGCTTGGTCTGGTGCCTGATGGTGCCGATGCGTCGCCACAACACGAGAGCGCTGGCGGCAACCGCCGCGACCATCATTGTGAGCGCGATCCAGTAGACCCACGCTGATAAGCCGTCCGCGCCGAGTGCGCGTGCTGGGTCGCCAGGGTCGGTGAGCACTCGAAGGCCTGCCTCCCAGCCACTGCTTGGTTGCGAGGCCCCTGACAACCGTGCAGCCACAGATCCGGCTAGCCGCAGGATCGCGGCGATGACGCCGACTGAGGCGATGAGCATGAGGCCGAGGTTGACCAGGGTGTCGTCGACTCCCTGTCCGCGAGGGTTCACCCGGGACCGGCGCTGACCGTGACGGTGCCGGACTCCTGGCCCATGAACACCACCAGTCCGGGGTGTGCTTCAAGCAAAGGCGGAGGTAGACGCAGACGTGCGGTTCCGTCGTTGCCGGCGATCTGATGGGCGACGACGACGGCAACAGCCACCTCCTCGTTGGGTAAGAACCCATCGCCGGACAACTGACCCACTGACATCGCTGCTTCGCGGATGGGCCTGACCATCCGTAGTCCCGGTCGCTCGGGCGTCACGATGTCGGTGAAGGTGGACTCGTCTGCCTCGTGGACCTCGACACGAACCGCCGTTCCCAGGTCGGCGGCGATGTCGTCGAGCACGCTCTTGAGGTCGTCGCGTGTCAGCGACTCGTCGGCGGAGTAGGGCTCGCGATCGAGGGTCACGGTCACGAATCCCTTCGTGTCGACGTCGACTTCGACCAGCGGCATCACGACCGGAACGCGAATCGTCTGACGGTCGTCGCGCCGATAGGGCGCGGCGGTGTTGATCATGCTCATAGTCCGACCGTTTCCACTGGGCGCTGCGCGAGGGTCTGCACAGGTAGCGCTCCGCGACCGGCGGCGAGTGCCTCGCGGTCGAGCCCGGGCGGGTTGCCGTCGCCGACCTGTGGTGTGTCGAGCTTGTCGAGGATGGTTACCGCAGCACCCCGTACACGTTCTGCCGTGGACTGAACGACCTCGACGGGCGTCTTGCCCGGCACGCTGGACGCCCAGGAGGCGACGTACGGGATCGTGTAGTCATCGGTCGCCAGGCCGTGTGTGGCACCCACCATCAGTGCCACCGACTCGGCCTCCACCTCAGCGATGCCGCGGTGGAGCACAGCGTCCTCGTTGTCAGGACCGTGGAGCATCACGTGGCCAAGCTCGTGCGCGAGCGTCTTGACCTGAGCGGCGTCGTCCATGTCCATCCGCACAGACACCTCGTGCGTCGTGTAGTCCGTCAGCCCATTCGCGCCGCCGATCGACTGCGCGTTGGAGACCAGCCGGAGCTCGAAGCCATGCGCGGTGATCTGATCGGCCAGACCGTCCCACAGCCCCTCTGGCGCCAGACCCTGCAAGAGCCTCGGCCGCGGGGTCTCGGGGATCGGCTCGCCGTCGGTCTGGGAGATGTCCCAGACGTACGCGGGCTTGAGCCCGACCAACTTCGAGCGGACTGCCTCGCCGAAGCCGGGCTTCTCCCCGCGGCCGAGGTGTCGCCAGGAGTTCGGATCGGCGGGGTTGGAGGACGCGAACCGAGCGGTGACCGGCGCGAGGATTGCGTACCCGGCCTGGCCCTTCATCACGGCGCGGTTGAGGCTGAGCCACTGCCTGAACCCAGCGACGTACGTCGGCATCGGCTCCGACACGTGACCTTGCTGGAACGCCGCGTAGTGCTGGACGTAGATCAGCATCGTGTTGTTGAACGAGCGCGAGCGGAATCTCGCGGCGAACTCCAGCGCACGCTTCCAGTCGTCACCGGTCACGAGCGCGCCGACAGACTGGGCGAGCTTCTGCTGCACCGCCTCAAGCTTCTGCTCGCGTGTCGCGAGGTCTCGGGTCTGGACTCTCATCGGATGCCTCCTGTCTCTTCAGGAGACAGGTGTGTGCCGGGAGCCACACCGTTCATGCGACCCGTGGTGTCGAAGAGTTCCAACTCAGCGGGATGGAGCTGGTGTTGGACAACGAACGACCGGTGCTTGATCCGCCACAACCCCTGACCCGTTCCGAGGGTCGGCAGTAGCGACTGCTCCGTGCCGGTCAACCCGAGCGCAGCGGCGGTCGAGCCGAGTTGGTCTGATTCTTGCCGGTAGACCACTCGGGTCTCCGCGTTGGCAAGAAGCGACGAGGCGAGAGCACGCATGGCGGAGCCCTGGTCGCCGACGTTGTCGAGGTCGGAGAGCTTGTGGAAGATCAGCATGTTCGCGATCCCGTAGTGCCGCGCCAGACGCCAGTGCGCGTCCATGCGCCGAAGCAGCGCGGGGTGCGACATCAGCCGCCACGCTTCGTCGTACACCACCCATCGCTGTCCGCCGTCCGGGTCGAGCAGAGCGGACTCCATCCACGCTGACGCGCATGTCATGAGCACTGAGATCAGGGTCGCGTTCTCGGTCACCCGCGATAGGTCGAGGGAGATCATCGGCAACGACGGATCGAACCGCACTGTGGACGGTCCGTCGAAAAGCCCAGCGAGGTCGCCGGCCACAAGTCGGCGCAGCGCATGCCCCACGAGCCGGCCGTCCTCTGCCAGACGCCCGTCAGTATCGGCGGCGCGGTCGGGTGTCAGCAGCCGCTCGACCACCATCGGCAGCACAGGTACATCGGTTGCGCGGACCGTGTCGGCCAGCGCGACATCGACTGCTGTGTGCTCCAGAGGCGTAAGTCTGCGGTCGAGCACTGTCTCGGCCAGAGCGCCCACCAGGTCGCGCCGACGGGCGGTGACCTGCGCGGCCCACTGGATGTCGTCGAGCGCAGCGGGCCGGAGCCCCTCGTCGAGCGGGTTGAGCCGGTTGGCCATGCCGTGGCCGAGTGCGATCGCCTTGCCGCCGACCGCCTCGGCGACGGCGGTGTGCTCTCCCTTCGGGTCGCCAGGGACGTAGACGCGTCGGCCGAACGGGATCGAACGCGTGTAGAGGCTCTTCGCCAGGGCGGACTTGCCGGAGCCGACGATCCCGGCGAGCACGAGGTTCGGCGCAGTAATCAGCCCACGGGCGTAGAGCACCCAAGGGTCGTAGACGAACGAACTGCCCGAGTAGAGGTCCTGGCCGACGAAGACACCATCACTGCCCAGACCACCTTCGGCGAGGAACGGGTACGCGCCCGCCAAAGTGGCCGAGGTGTCCTGGTGCCGCGGCAAGCGGAGACGACCGGGGGTACGGAGCGCGGCAGGACCAGGCTCGCCCGCCTTGGGCAGTACCACGATTGCGCGACGCTCGGCCGCCAACCCGTCAGACTTCACTTTCGCTGCTGCCCTACGCGTCTCACGGTCCTCGGTGAGAAGAGTCTTCGCCGCCGCCTTCCGTGTGCGACGGTCACGACGCCGCTCTCGCCGAGGCGAGACGAGAACCGCGCTGTGCAATCGTCCGTCAGCCCAGCCGCTCACAACCCGAGCCCGCGATCCGCGCTGTGACCAGGAACGAACGAGGGATCTGGAAACTCTCGGTGATAGACCAAGACGGCCTCGGCTTCATGGGCGTGTCCGATGGTGTCGCCGACCTGGCGCAGCATCTCTCCGGCACGGTGCAGCTCCCACGAGACCCGGTAGGACGCGGCACGCACTTGGACCGATCTCTCGAGACGCCAGTCGGACCATTTGTCGCGGCCATCGTGGAACGCGGCCACCTGGTGCAGCGATTGACTCAGCGACGCGACCGCCGCCGTGAGGGAGCCAAGCACCGAGTAGATCTGGCGAGGGTCGTCGATCGACCGTGTGGCGTGCGCAAGCGCGCGTAGTGCTGTCTGGACCTCGTCGGCATCGGCCGCCGGGTTCTCGAACGTGGGCACTGGTTTCTCCTGCCTCAATGGGGTGTAAGTGACAGGTGTGCGCGTCAGACCTGGCGGCAGAGGGGCAACGCGGCGGCCGAGAACGACTGGGCTTGCTGCCCCCAAAGCCGTCGCGTCTCGCACGATGCTTGGATCGCGGCCTGCTCGATGTCGGCGACGGCGCGCTCCAACTCGTCGGGGTCCTGGGCACTGACGGCGATGAGGCCGGTGGTGCGGAGGATGCCATGGCCGGCGGTGAGGTCGGCCTCCTGTTGGAGAACGTCGTTGTACTCGGCCGACTGTTGGGCGTCCTCGATCTGGCCGATGCGCTGGCGCTGAGCGGCATCCGAGATGTATTCGGTCTTCTTCTTCCGGATGTCGCGGGCTGCCTGGTCGGTACGCATTGGGGTGAACAGCAGGGAGAACGTTCGGCGCACGCCAGAAGACAGGAGTACTGGCGCGAGGAAGCCCGGGTAGACGAGCGACCGCGGCCATTCGCTGATCCACAGCACGCAGTGATGTGCGGAGTCTGACCGGACACTCGACCAGCTCTCGCTGACAGCGACTGGACCTGCTGTGGCTAGATCGCGTCCGAGGTCACCGTGGCGTTCGAGAGCACCGGCGACGACAGGGTCGTATGCGGAGCGCAGGATCACCGCGAGGTCACCTGGCTCCAGCCATCCCGACGGCGCAAGGTCTGCGGCTCGAAGCGCGGCAGTCATGGTCGACATCTCCTGTCGCAGCACAGCAGCGGCACCTCGGTTGCCTCCGCCAGCAGCGCGGATCGCTCTCCCTGCGGCCTTCATGTCGAGTGAGATCGAGACTGTGCTTGCGTGGCGCTCACCCGCTGGTCCGGCGCGGTCGATGAGTTCGCCGTACGTCGTCGAGGTCCACGAGTCGTCATGACGGCCGTGCTGGGACCACCACTGTGCAAGTCCCTTGCCGGAGTCGGGCAGGGTCCGCTCCATCACCTGCACGGAGGCGATTCGCCCGGAGCGGGAGGCGGTGGCGAGGACACGCCCCCAACTCGTCACTCGGCGCTGCTGTTCGAGAGGGTCGAGCAGGATGAACGCCGGGTGGGTGACTCCGACGATCGCGGTGAGTGTGGCCCGGTATGGGTCGTGGACCATCACCGCACCTGACTCGGGGTCGAACCACTGGCGCAGCCGAGCAGCATCGCCCGGGAGTGCGAGCGTGCCGGCGGGTCGGGGCTTCACGATGCGTCGGCGGAACAGGAGCTGCCCGCCGCTCGAACGCCACAGCCAGCGCGTGACGACCGGGAGCCACTCGGTGATCTTGCGGCCCCCGACGCCGACGAAGGCGAGCGCGGCGCAAAGCAGCAGAACCGGGACGACGTACAGCAACGATTCGCCACCGCCGAAGTAGAGCGCGAAGAGCAGCGTGATCGCGCCGAAGCCGACAACGACAAGTTGCGACCCGGACAGACCGAGGAGGACACCGCGTCGCGCAAGACGGGAGAACTTTACGGGTGCGAGCTCGTATTCGTGTGCGGTTGCTTGATTGCTCATGGCTCAGCCCTTCTTGCCGTTGGACTTGGCGGGGATCGAGTCAGCGACATGCGGCGGGACGGGTGCACCAGACGGCGAGGTCGGGGTCTTCTGTGCCGCATCAGCCTGCTGAGATGCCGCGCCTCCGATGGCGGTGCCCGTCCGTACTCCGGCAGTCGCCGCTTCCTTCGCGACGACGACCCCGGCAGCAACCCCGCCTGCCGCGGCGCCGCCCGCAACAGCGCTGCCACCGCCCGATGATGTGGCACCAGCTCCTGTCGACGGTCCTGATCCAGTCGCGGGAGCGGGACGCGCCGGTGAGCCACCACCCGTGCCACCACCGCCACCAGGCCCGCCGTCGAGCACCTTGCTCGGCTGCGAACCCGGCGCGCGGCTCATCGGGATCGGCATAGGCCGGTTGAGCGCCGACTTGCCCTCCTGCTCAGCCGACATCGCGTGGTACATGTCGAAGCCCATGAAGTTGATCGCCTTGTAGGTCATGTAGGGCGCGAACCCGGCCATGAGCATCAGCACGACTCCTGCAATCGAGTCGCTCACGGACTGGATGTCGCCGTCGATTGGTGCGGAGACCTGTGCTGTCGCGAGCAGGAAGATCACGACAAGGACGACCTTGGAGAGGATGAGCGCGATGACGAAGGAAGCCCACTTGCTAACCCAGCCGCGGGTGTGGTCCCAGCTCGAGCCGGCGAGTGCGACGGGCGCGAACACGATCGCGACCAGCAAGAGTGCCTTGCGGACGAGCAGGCTGATCCAGACAATGCCGGCGGCACCAATGGCGAGACCTGCGATGAAGATGGTCAAGATCGCCCCAGCCCCAGGTGCTGCAACGTTGATGCCGACGAGCCCGGCGGTCAGCAGGGCGATGCGGTCACCCATCTGCTCCATGTTCGTCCCGGCGGCGTTGACGATGCCGATGCAGAGCTGGTCGGTGATCTCCAGCGCAGTTGCGAGGAGTGCGAGTGCGACGAAGGAGCCGAGGATCGATTTCGCCAGCCCGAGAGCGGCCCTCGACAGTGCGGCTGGCTCGCGGCGAATCATGCCGCCGATGACCTGGAACATGAAGAAGCTGAGCATGACGAAGACGGCGACGCCGAAGAGGATGTTGTAGACCTTCGTGAACTGGCTGCTCGTGACGTCAACCATCGTGGTCGAGTCGAAGACCGTCCACACGGCCTCGAACATCCAGCCCGCTGCGTGCCCCATTCCCTGAGCGAGCCAGTCGAAGGGCGCGGAGACAAGCGTGCCTGCCGCCTCTCCAGCCACGTCGCAAACCGATGAGATGACTGGTACGTCACAGACGTCGACCATTCTCGTGTCCTCTCGTGTCCGGTGGCTCAGACCGACTGGCCGACGTTCCAGAAGAAGTTGATAAGGGCGACCGAGGCGCCCGTGATGATGGCTGCTCCAAGGCCGACGAGCACGCCGACCTTGCCGCGTCCCGCGAGATGGGGGTTTGAAGAGTTGGCGCCGAGCGCCCAGACGATCGCTGAGACGATGAGGGCCAGAACGGCGAGGATCAGCCCGACGGTCATGGACGCGCCGACGATCGACTTGAGCTGATTGATGCCCGGCAGACCGTTGGAGTTGGGGCCGATGGTGATGTCCAGCGGAAGCAGATGAACGATCGTCGTGCGTAGGTCGGGGATCACGGTTCCTCCTGAGTGAGTGGACGGTTCACTCGCTCAGGTGTTCGTGCCTGGTCACTCGGCCGGCGAATTCATACCCAGAGCTGGTCCGTGTGTCCTGGCGCCAGTGGGAAGTCGTGCGTACGACGCGCAGGACTCGCGCCTTCGACCACTTCGGTGAGGGTCGACGGTGGCTCCCATCGAGCCTGATCCCAACGCCGAAGGCGAACTGCTTCTCGTTCACAACCTCGCGCCCACGTCGAGCAGCCAGTTAGCCCAGGCGAGTGCGCCGCCGGTCAGCGCAGCGCCGCCGAGCGCAACGAGGAGTCCGACCTTGGCCTTGGTTGCTGTCTGCCAGCTCCCTTGGGCGGAGCCGATGGCCCAAATAGCTGCGCAGATGACCACCATCAGGACCGCGGTCATCAAGCCGTAGGTGAGCAGTGCACCGACGATGGCGCGCAGTTGGCTTGAGCCGCCGACGGCACCGAAGTCCGGACCGACCATTGGCAGGTTCGCGAGGTAAGCCATGCCCATCAGGTGTCACCCCACGACTGTGAAGTGCAGGTGGTCGTAATGGCCGCCGGTCACGCTGCTGGGGTCGTGCATCCCTCCGCCGTCGTAGGGACGCCACCCCTCGGATGCGCGTGCAACTGACCAGATGCGGCCCTGCCAGATGAGGTACTCCACGCCGATGGTCTCTGCGTTGGCTTTCAGCCAGTTGCAGACCTTCCAGCCGAAATCGAGCGCGGGACCTGTCGCGGCGGTGCCGATCGAGTTGCCGAAAGTGCCGTCACAGGCACGGCCGAGCGGGTGCTCTGAGTTGGTCCCCGGGCGCGCGGACCAGCAAGACCAATGCGAGTCGGGGAAGTTCTTCTGGACTTGGGCGAGCACGCTCGCGGTTCGCTCGGTGATCTGACCATCAGTCGTCGGGTCGTCCACGAGGTGGTTGGGGTTGTCGCCGGTGTACGACGTCGCCGGGCCTCCGGCGTTGCCACATCCCACGTCGCTCGCGGCCACGTTGCCTTCCAGGTTGGCCGCACCGTTAGAGGCGAGCCACGGCTCCGGGTCGACGGGAGCACCGTCCGCTCCACCGGGACGGACCTCGAAGTGCAGGTGCGCTCCGGTGGCGTAGCCGTCAGACCCCACATCAGCGATGTACTGCCCCGCGGTCACGGTGTCGCCGGCACTGACGTGGATGCCGTCGGCGTACATGTGGGCGTAGCCGGTGGCTACCCGCTGGCCACCGACCGTGTGCTCAATCAGGATCAGGTGCCCGTAGCCCGAGGCAGGGCCTGCGAATGCCACGCGACCGTCGGCCGCCGCAAGGATGTGCGTGCCGCTGGGGGCGGCGAAGTCGACCCCGGTGTGCAGCTTGTACTCGCCGGTGACTGGGTGCACGCGCATTCCGAAGCCGCTGGTGCGCACCCATGTCCCGGCCGGGAGTGGAAACGCAACCCGGGCGGTCTCCGGCAGGGTTCCCTCGACCGTGGGGACGGACGAGGTGCCCGGCAGGCATTGGGCCTGAGCAGCGGGACTGAGCAGTGCGCCAAGACCGAGGAGCAGACTCGCAGGGGCGAAGAGAAGCGTGACCAGCCCGAGGGCAATGACCTTGCCCATGCTCAGTCCAGTGGCTTGTCGAGCATCGAGAGGCGAAGCACGTGGCACTCGGGGTACGACGGGCCGCAGACGATGAAGACGGTGAAGGCCACGTCATGCTCGGATGCGACGGGCTCGGCCTCCCAGAGGCCAGAGCGGTGTCGTGTTCCGTGGATTGTCAGGGCGGTGGTTCCCGGCAGCAGTTCGTCCCCCGCCTGTGCTTGAGCGTCGGCCCATCTGCTTGGAGTGCTGATGGAGTCGATGGAGATCCACTGCCGCGTCTCGTACGTCGCCAACTCGACCCAGGCATCCTGCGTCGGCAAGTAGTTGTCGAGGTCGGACACGAGGCCGGGCGTCGACTCGCCGGTCGGGTCCGCAACGCTCACGAGCCGCTCGACGTGATCCGTTCGCGTGACCAGCGTGGCGGTGTCCCACGCGAAGATCGCCTCGGCCACCTCCCGAGCGAAGGTCTCGGGGTCGGGGGTCGCACGTATCCGTGGGAGTTCGGTGACCACGGGCTTTGGCTCGACCGGCGTGAGAGCAACGCGGCCGTCCGTCGTCTGGGCGGGGGAGGTGCTCGACTGCCCGCGGTGGACCAGGACGGCGTACATCACGAGGGCCATCAGCAGCAGGGCGGTCGCGATGCCGGCGACGATGAGGCGACGACGGCCGAGGTCATCGGAAGTGGGCGAGTGGAGCATCGGTGTCGCCTCCTGAGTCGGGGTGGTCACGACTCAGGTGTTCCGACTACCCGCGGGCGAGGCTGACGGCTTCGGCGAACGCCTTGGTCTCGTCGATGACGCGGAGGAACAGCGCCCAGTCTTCGGCCTTGATCTCGCCAGCGATCTGCTCGACGTCGTACTTCTTCGACCACCCGTCGAGCTCAGTCCACTTCAGCACGAACGAACGGGTCGAGCGCTTCATGTTGGCGGCCTCAGCTTCACGCCGCAGACGGTTCTCCTTGATGCGGCGTCGTCGGTCCGCCGCCGTCTGCTTGAGGGACTCGTCCAACTCCTGTTCGACGTCGGTGTCCTCGCCCGGCTTCATCAGCTCGGCGAGGCGCTGTGCCGCCCTTACTTTCTGGTAGCCCGGGTCGACTGCTCCGCCGTTGCGAATCGTGGCGAGTTCGTCTTCAGCGACCTGTCGCAAGTCCTTCGGGAGTTCCCGGTTGGACGCGATGCGCTCCATCTCCAGGATCTGCTCGAGCCGGGTCTGTGACGCTTTGCCGGTGACGAGTTCAGCTGCTTGCCGGTCTACCCGTCCGGGTGTGCCCCACGGTGCGCTCGAATCGAGCGCACCGTCCTGACCTACCGATTCGTCCTTCTGCGCCCCGAAGAGACTTGCCTTCTGGCGCCGGTCCGCGTCCTCCTGGAGGAGGGCTTTCATCTCCTTGTAGAGCGCCGTGGCCTCCATCATCGACAACGGCTTGTGGGTGGCGTTCTCGTCGCGCTCGGCGAGAAGGCGGGTCATCTCGTCGCTGATCCCGGACCTCACCCACACGCGCAGGATGCTCCAACCGAGCCGCTTGGCCGCTTCGAGGCGGCGATAGCCGCAGATCAGGTAGCCATCCGGTGTGATGGTGACGGGCTGGAGCAGGCCGACCCGTTTCATCGAGTCCATGAGCGGCGTCAGGTCGCCGGCATCGCGACGGTGCCGCTCGCCGATGACGATGGAGTTGATGCTGCGTTCGAGTTCGATGTGCCCGCGGTCAGACATGGCTCTCGCCCGATGCCTTGATCACCGGGGCGGTGGCCTCGACCGCGTCGGCCAGATGGCGATCCTCGAACAGGTCCGTGAGGCACTCGCCGGTCACCAGGCGCAGGAGGATGCCGCGGCCACGAGCGGTTTCGGCATAGTCGGTGTGCGGATCGCCGAGCATTGCCCGGAGCATGGTCAGCCAAGCCTCTTGGTCGACATCAAGCCAGCCGGGTCCGTTGCCGTCGCGGCGCAGGGAGACGTATGCCGTCCTCGGGTCGCCGCAGCGGTCCAGCCGTGCAGCGATGTACTCCACGCCGAGCCGGACGGTTCGATGAACCCAGCCCAGTTCGACGAAGAACTTGATGGCCGTGTCGAGCGCGAAGTAGGCGTTGGTCGGTTCGGGGTCGTTGTTCGGGCGCCGTGGACCGTGGATGTCATCGAGGTTGTCGTGGAATTGGAATGCCGGGTGGTAGTCGGCGATCTCGGAGTCGCGGTCACTGAACCTCTCGGCGTCGTGATAGTCGAGTCCGGTTGTCTTGCGCGCCTGCCCGGTCGAGCAGAGCAGGCCCTCGGCCCGCGACTCGTAGATCAGCGTCAGCTCGACGGCATGGGTGATCACAGCCCACGGGTCCTCGGCGACCCGAGTGGAGCGCATCCGCATGATCTCGAAAGCCGCAGCAGCAGCCTCCGTCGGCTCCTGGCCGTACTTGTGCGCGAGCGTGCCGTACTTCTCCATCGTGTACGTCATCAGATCTGCTGCGCGGTGATCGTCGCGCCAGGTGCGAGGGCCGCTGTAGGCGAGATCGAAGAGCAGCATCCGCAGCTCTTCGCTGTCTGTGAAGTCGGTCGTGGTCATAGCCCGAGTCCTTCCTGGTCGGTGATCGTCAGGCTCGCTGTTTCAGCTCGAGCGATCGAGGTGCGGGTGGTGCGTCGCGATGCCTTGGAGACGGCCGCGCCGGGGGAGCGGCGTGCGCGGCGGGTCAGCTCCGATTGAAGGTCGATGCCGCGTCGTACGAACTTGGAGCCGAGAAGGGTCGGCATGTCGCTCGGGCGGACCCAGGCGACGCTCGGCTGAGGGCGGTCGTCCTCCCGCGCAAGCGCGGCGAACGGCACAGACGGATCGCGATGCACCGCCAGTGCGTCGACGGCCTTCTCAGCTTCGGGCTCTGGGGCAGGGTCGGTGATGGTGCGGTCGAGACGGCGCTCATAAGGCTTTGGCGTGTTCACAGTCCCACCGCCTCAACCGCGTTCGTAGGGCGCAGTTCGTTCGACGGCCCCAGTCGACTAGCGATCCGGTACGCCGACCTGATCGTCGCGATCGCCTCTCGCGGCGGCAGGCCAGCGGCGTACGCCGCTTCGCCAAGCAGCGAGGTCGTGGTGCTCAAGTCGTGGCCCTCCTCGGCCATCCGACAAGCCGCCCAGTACAGGCCACCGTTGCGGCCGCCTTCGGGCCGAGACGCCACCCACGCGGCGAGCTTGTCGGGCCGGGCACCGACCGCTGGGGTGTCCGTCGGCGCGCGGATCGGCCGGGGCGGGTCGAGGAACCCACGTAGCCCAACGGCGTCGACTGGCCCCGGGGTGTGGTGCTCGGCGACTGCGATCTGTTGGTAGCTGCGCGTGACGCGGTCCTCGCCTGTCACCCGGGAGGGCGGGACGATGATGTAACCGCCGTCGCCTCGGAAGTCGATGTGTTTGCTCGGCACCTGCCATGAGCGTTGCTCGCGCTTGCCGGTGTGCTGAAAGTAGGCGTGGAGCCCGCCGGAGGGTGTGCGGACAAGCCAGGCCCAGCCCTCGACGAACCCGGCCCTCCGCGCGTGCTCGAAGGCGGCGTACCCCGAACCGGTCGTGTGGACGTCCACGTCGACCACGTCTATGCCGCCAGCGGCTCCGGTCGGGACGCCGATGTTCGCGTCAGGTTCGCGGCGCCACCAGAACTTGATGACCTCCGGGTCGGTGCTGGCGTCCTGGAAGCCGTGGGAGGTCAGCGGGCGCTTGCCGCCGGGGACACACGGGAACACCGGGATGCCACGGGCTCCCAGACGTCCCGCCGCCGTCGCGAGATCCGGTGTCTTGACGATGTCGTCGATGAGCCGCGGACTCCACCGGACAGTCGCGGCTTGCTGTTGGTGCAACTGGTTCATGCACTCGACTGTCCTTACGCAAAGCACCAAAGTTCGCCCGTCCTGGAGGCGGTCTCAGGGGACGGGCGAAGGACGGGCGTTGGAGTTCAGAGGACGTTTGTGCAGGTCACGATGCACATTTGCATCGCCCGTCCAAAAGTTGAAGTACTTCTGGGGAGGCGTTGCGAAGGCCCAAATCAGGAGGACGGGCGACGCTCGTTGCCGCCCCAACCTTCCTTGCCCACTACATCGCCCGTCCTCTCCGGGAGGTCAATCGGGGGCAGGTAGTCGTCGGTGCGGTTGAAAACGTTGTGGTTGAGCATCTGGTCGGCGGCTTCACCGTGGCCCTCGGCGACGGCGACTTTCACCAAGTCGAGGCGGCAGATGTCGTCGTACGGCGCAGCCGTGCAGGCGGTCTCGGCGGCCTGCCGAGCCAGAGCCAGATCACCCTTTGCCATCGCGTGGACCACGATGATGTGGGCGGTATCCACGATGGTGTGACCGACGGTCTCGTGGAGGCGCTCGGTGTCGAGCAGCCAACTCCATCCCTTGTCGCGGAGGTTGCTGAAGGGAACGCCGTCGACGAGGCTCATGGCGGTCCTCAGGTCGTCGAGGCCGTCGGCTCCACGAGCCTGACCACGGGTCCGGAGGCGACGAAACAGGTCGACGTCGCAGAGCACGTCCTGGACTTGGTACGTCCTCACACCAGTCTCCTTGAAGGCCGGCGACTTGTACGCCTGCGGCAGGTACTCCTGCTCGGTGCGCGGGTTCATGCCCAGCCAGTCGCGCAGAGTCCCGAGGTCGGTTCGGGCGCGGGATGGCGCCACCGCGAAGGCATCGGCGACTGCCGCTCCGGTCGCCCCCTTCGGGTGGAGTAAGAGATAGGCGAGCATCTCCACGAAGTACGGCTTGCGCTTGGTGATGGCTTGAGCAACTTTGCCAGATGCGCGGGCGTTGACCGCACCGTAAAGCATCAGTCGCGGGCGTGTGCTGTCCTCGTCGAACCAGTCCGCCACGTCCTCATCGAGCATCGGGTCGGCTTCCTCGACGGCTCGGCGGACTTGCTCGGGGACGACCGGGGCCAGGGTCTCGACGTCCTCGACGGTAGTGGCCGCGGCGTCGACGTAGTCCTCCGCCGCCTCGGGCAGAAGGGAGCCTTCGCCCGCCCGTCCCTTCTCGCGGACGTGAGTCAGTTCTTCGCGTAGCGCGCCGGCCTGGTCGGCCAGAGCACGCCAGCCGTCGGCGGCCTGCTCGAAGGGCGGGACCTTTACCGGCTCGCTCTCGCGGGTCAGGTCGACTATGGCGGCGCACGCCTTGGCCTCCTCGCTGGTCAGCCCTGCGGCTGCGAGGTCGAGTCCGAGGACGGGCGCGCGCAGCCGGCCGGTGTGGTCGACCTCGATGACGGTCGATTCGGGGAGGGGCGCTGCCAGCGAGACGAGCGCCATGCCAACCCGCGAGTCGGGCGCAACAAGGAACGGCGCGAGTTCACCTGTCCCGTCACCTGAAGTGATGACCGCACGGTAAGGGTCCGGGTCGCCCCAACCGTTCTCCAGCGACGCCGCAATGCTGCGAGCGATGATGGGGACGACCTGTTCGCCGGTGGCATGGTGCCGCAGCCGCAGCGTGTCGAGCGGCGCCAGTTCTTCGCCGAGTCCGATCACGTTGACCTCGACGATGGCGGACCATGGGTTGAGCGCCAGCTCGGCTGCGATGTGCCTGGCGAGCGCCTTGGTGCGCTCCGGGTCTCCGGTGAGGGATACCACCCCGAGGTGTTCCACGTTCACCAGGCGGAGGCCGTCTTTGTCCTGACCGACCGTGACGAGTAGGGGATAGGGCGGGAGTACGTCGGCCCGCGAGGGCAGCGGCTCGCTGAGGCCGAGCGACCACTCGCGGTCTTCACCCGTCCACGGTTCCGGCAGGTCGGCATCCTCGGAGAGGTGCAGCGTCACGGTGTCCTTGGTGAGGGTCGCAGTAAGAACGTGCGGCAAAGCCTGTCCGGTGTCCGAGCACTCACCCGCGAGGTGCATCAGAGCCCGGTCGAGATCCCCGATGGTCGAGGTCAGGGGTGCGCCAGAGGAAAACGCGGTCTTCTCGACCGCGCGAAGCTCGGGCGGGGGAGGGGCGATGGTCTGCCCTGGCCGGCGGTACCGGAGCTGGGTGTTGCGGTGAGCGCGTACGGCGACCAAGACCAGCGCGGCCAAGACCGCACCAGCCCCGGTCAGGCCTGGCATTAGCCAACCCGGTGCGGACGACTCGGCTTCGTCGTCGGCGGGGTCGACCGTCGTGCCGGCCTGGGTGGGCTCCGGTTCGGCGCCAGTGGTCGGCTCCGGCGTCGGCTCGACTGGAGGTGTCTTGACTGGAGGCTCGAGGTCCACAGGCGGCACGACCTCGACGGGAGGTTCCTCGGTCACGTCGGCTTTGTGTTTGGCCCGCTTCGGAATCGTGATCTCCCAGCCGGGCTGGATCAGGTCTGGGTCGGTCAACGTCGCCCCGTCGGGCTGCACGGTGTCGCGCGACGCCTCGTAAAGGTCCGGATAGCGCATTGGGTCGCCGAGCTTGGTCTCGGCAATCTCCGACAGGGTGTCGCCGGGCTCCACGACGTACTCCTCGGCTGCGGGAGCAGTGTCGGGTTCGTCGACCTTGTGGGGCACCTTGAGCACCGTGCCGGAGACGATGAAGTCCGGTCGACCGTTGAGCACTCCCGCGTTCAGCTCGACGATCTCCGGGAATCGAGCGCCGTCGCCGAGCAGGCGGTCGGCGATTTTCCACAGGCTGTCGCCTCGTTTCACGGTGTAATCGGTGGTCGGCCTATCCGCGGTGCTCGAGTCCTCCCTGACGACGATGGGCGCAGCGTCTGCGAGGGCGGACGTGGTCGTCGCGGCCGCCAGATGGTGTGTCTCGACGAGGGGCGCAGCCGCAGCCGCGTGGGCAGGCGGAATCGGGAAGGCCGCGACCATGGTGGGGGCAGCGACGAATAACAGCGCCGCCACCGCGACGAGCTGACCGACCGCCCGCTGCGGAGCACCAAGTCCGGGGAGCGTGGGAGCAGGCAGGCGACGCACCTGCGAAATGACCTCCAGCACAACGGAGACGGCGACAAACGCCCAGGCGACCCAGGCGACGGCGGCGATGACGACCATCGCGAGCGTGCCGTCGTCCGGGCTGGCCAGCAGGGTCCGCAGCTCGCCGAGGTCGGCCTTCCACGGTGTGGCGCCGATGGCGATGAGGAGGAACGGCACTCCGGCGACGAGCAGCAGGATGATCAGCGTGGCTGCGAGACCTCGGAGTCGCTGGGCGAGAGTGGGCTGGGTCATTGTTCGCTCCCTCCGAGGCTGCGTATCAGTCGTGCTGAGGCACGGCTGGTGACGGTGAGGTCGCCGATGCCGATGAAGCTCAGGAACGTGGGGGTGTAGGTGTCGGTCACGTTGACCGTGATGGTGTCGCCGCCGGTGATAGTCACGGTCCCGGTGATGCCGGCGGCGGAGAGGTAGTCCTCGGCCGCGTTGCGGGCAGCGACCGCGTCGACCGCGACGTACTGGCCCTTGATCGCGGGAGCAGCCTGCACCTGTTCGCCGCCCGTCCTGGCGGCTTCGGCGGCGACGTTGTGGGCGCGCTGCTTGGCGTGGACCTGTCCACCGAGGTCGACGGCCAGCCCGACGAGGATCATCATCACGAAGCTCGACACCGCCAGCCAGACGCTGATGGAGCCGCGTTCATTGCGAGTACGTCGCATCACCCGCGCTCCCTGAAGGTGTCCAGCGGCGAGGTGCTGGTGGCCTTGATCAGGCGGCTGCCTGGGACGCCCGGCACGGACAGATCGCCCAGGTCGAGGAGGCATTCCACGGTCGCGGATACGGACCCGCCCTGGCCGACGGTCTTGCTGAAGTCGGAGACGTCGACGCTCACGGTGACGCTCAGGCAATGGATGTCCTGGTTGGCGAGGCTGGACTGCGCGGCCGTCTTGGCGTCGGCCTTGGCCTCGGTAGCGGTACGCACAATCGAGGCGGAGCGCGCGGCGTCGGCAGCGGCGGACTCGACGGCCGAGTGGGTGGTGGCGGTGCGGCCACCGAAGATGATGAGCCCGACGAACAGCATGAAGGCGGGTACGCCGACAGCGGCCTCGACCGCAGCCGAACCACGGTCGTCGCGCACGCGTCGCCAGATGATCACGGCGCAGTCAGCCTCTCCACAGGCAGCGAGGCGGACTGGACGATCGTCGGGTTCCAGCCCGGGATCACGCTCAGGCTGTGTCCGCGGACGGTCACGGTGACCGTGGTTGCAGTGCGGTTGGCAGTCGCGCTTGCCTCCGTCAACACGTCGTCGCCACCTGCCTCGGCGATGAATGTGGATGCAGCCGAGACGCCATCGGCCTCCTTGCCGCTCTCCCCGCCGGCGGCCTTCGCGCCCTCCTGCGCAGCGGCGATCGCCACCGTTCGGGCGTGGTAGAACAGCGCGGCCTGCATCCCCAGGAACATGACCGCGAACAAGGCAGGCAGCAGGATGACCAGCTCGATGGAGACGGAGCCGCGTTCACCGCGCTGACGACTGCGCCGCCTGCTATTTGATGTTTCCGGCTTGGCTCTCAACGTATGCCTTGATCGCAGCGACCACGATGCCGACGATGGCGATGACGGCCACGGCCCAGAGCACATGCTCAGTGGTGACGGAGCCTCGCTCGCTGCGGGCGCGCAGCCGCGTGTCGACTCCGAGATGGAGTGTGAGCAGGAGTGCGAGCAATCGGTTCATAGGTGCTTCCTTTCTTCGATGGATTCCCTTTCGTGGGGCTTCTGGTTGTCAGGTGTTGCTGAACATCCGCAACAGGGACGGGGCAACGAGCAGCGCCATGAAGATGACGCCGAGGAGAGACCCGGGGATGGTCATGCGCTCGCCAACAGCGTTGGCCTCGGCGATCTCGTCGTTGAGCATCGCGGCGCGCATGGCGGCCGATCGGGCGCGCAGGTTGGTGTAGACCGACGCCCCCTCCTCCCCGGAGAGCCGCATGATGTCGGCGAAGTCGTCAAGCTCAGGCAAACCCAACTCATCGGCGAGGGCATGCAAGGCCTCCCACGGCGGTTGGCCCGACCAACGGGATCGGGTCAGCTCCTCGGACAGTCGTGTGAAGACCCAAGAGTCACCCACCTCGGCGGCGGACTCCATCGCCTGCCGTACGCCGGAGCCGTTGTTGCGCTCCAACGCCACCAGGTCGATGTACGCACCGAGTGCGCGGGTGAACTCGAGCCGCGACTCGCGGGCATCATCGACCGCGTTGTAGTTGGGCAGGAAGAACATGACCACCGCCAAACTGAGTGACGCGATGGCGGGGATCGCTACGGGGAAGCCGAGTCCGATCTGCGCGAAGAGGAATGCCAGAAGGGGAGGGATGATCAGACCCATGAGTGCCATGACGATTTTGTCGCCGTAGAACCGAGCCAGCGGGATGCGCAGCAAGGCCAGTTCACGAGTCGGGGTCTTGATCCAGAGGGCGGGAGGCAGGGCTCTGATTGCCCATACGCCGATGCGTTCCTTGCCCTTCGCGGTGGTGACCGGGCCGACAACGTTCGCCCGACCCCGGGTGGGAGTGAGCCGACTGAGGGCCTCGGAGAGATCCGGCTCGGCCGGCATGAGCCGCGCGACGAGCAGCACGAGGCCAAGGCCGAGGAACGCGCCACCCAGCAGGGCGAGCTGGAGTCCGGTGGTCATGCTGCGCCCTCCCTTGCCGATACGGGGACGGGCGATAGGAATCGGGGCATCGCCCGTCCTATGGCCATGCGCTTCATCCACACGAGCGTGGCGATGTACATCGCCAAGAGTGCGACGAGGATGACCTGACCGAGCGGGCTCTGGTATGGCTTCACGTACGTCCCGGAGACCGAGAGGATCACCAGCACACCGACGCTGATCAGGGTCACCCAGCGGGCGGTCGCCCGCGGCTTGGCGCGGTCGGCCTCGACCTGACGACGAGCGCGTACGTCGGCGGCAACGGACTCGGCCAGACCTTCGAGCACGCTCGCCAGACCAGCACCTCTCCTGCGGGCTCCGAGGATCAGGTTCGCCGCGACGAGGTCACCGGTCGCGTCGTCGAGCTCGTCAGCGAACGCCCGTAGCGCGTCCTCGGTGACCCAGCGGGCACGCAGACGCGCGACCAACCTGGTGACCTCCGGAGCGATGGCGGCTGGCGTCGAGCGCAGCGTTGCAACGAGGGCCTGCTCCAGGCCGACTCCCACGGTCAGAACCCCCGACAACGAGCGCGTCCATTCCTCCATCGCCTCCAACCGCTCGATCCGCTGGGCCGCAGACGTGGACGAGAGCAGGACGGGCAGGCCCACGAAGGCCACTGGGACGATGACTAGCGCGAGGACCCAGCCAGTCACAAGGAACGCCAGGACACCAGCGGCCAACCCACTGAACAGGAGAGTCTTGGTCTGCTTGGCGATCGGGCGGATCTTGCGAGGTCGGGCTCGGCGCTCGACCGCTGCGGACGGGCGCAGACCCACAACAAGCGCGATCAGGCCGCCGACAACCATTGCACCGGCGAGGGCCGGGACGAGGACGATCACGACCGCACCTCCTGCTGGGCCAGGTAGGAGCTGAGGTCGAATCCGTGTGGCACGAGGTCGCGATATGCGTCCGGTAACACGGAAGGGACGGCCGTGCCGTCGAGGTCGGGCGCGAAGATGTGGGTAGTGGCGTAGCCGGTCTCGCGCTCCCCAGGGTCGAGGGCGATGATCTCGGCGACCCGGCGCCGGCGAGTCGAACGCCCGCCTTGGTGCGCCGTGCGCAGGTCGAGGTGAACGATGACGTCGATAGTGGAGGCAAGCTTGCTTGCCGCGAGCGAGTGGGTGACGTGTGGCCCCGCCTCCATCGCGCAGGTGACGAGTTTGCGGATCGCGGCTACGGCATCGGAGGCGTGGGTGGTGGAGATGGAGCCGGTGCCGGACTCCATTGCTTTGATCATCGCCCAGACCTCCTTACCTCGGACCTCGCCGACGATCTGGCGTGCGAGGTTGAAGCGAAAGGAGTCGACCAGGGCGTCATCGAGGGTGAACTCTCCGGCCATGCGCCCATCAGCCCCGCGCTCGCCGGAGCCGGGACGTGCCTCCCACGGATGGACGATGCGATGCCTCCCGAGTTCGTGCAGGTGCAGCTCGTACTCAGTTTCGAAGGTGCCGATTGCCTCCAGCGGATCGATCTCGGCGCACAACGCCCGGACTACGGTTGTCTTGCCGGCGCCTTGGGAGCCGGAGACCACGATGCTCTTGCGCGCCCGCACAGCCGCCCGCAGAAAAGACGCCGCCACCGGGGTCAGCATCTGGCGCCCGACGAGCTCGTCCAGGGTGATCTCCATCAGCCGGTGACGTCGGATCACGACGGAAGGCCGCGGAGTCACCCATGCGGCAGCCGCTAATCGCGAGCCGCCGTCGAGGCGCAGGTGCAGCCTTGGCTGGGCTTCGGAGAAACCGCGAGCATTCACCTCGGACCGCGAGGCGAGGAAGACCAGGAAGTCGATCAGTTCCTCGTCGGAGTCAGCGACGGGGGGACCGTCGATCAGCGAACCGTCGGTCAGTTCGAGCAAGACGTTGTCGTGGCCGGTGATGATGATGTTCTCCACCCGGTCGTCGTCCACGAGCGGCTGGAGCCGGCCGAGCCGGAACAGCGAGTCGAACACCGCCCGGGCCAGCGCATCCTGCTCTGAACCGGGCAGGGTGGACATCCCGGCATTCACACGGTCGGTAACGGTCGTCTCGATCAGGTCGAGCACGATCGTTCGCCCCAGCTCCTCTTGCGAGATCCGGTCGAGTCGACCCTTGTCGGCGGCGACCGCCTGGCTGAGTTGCTCAGAGGCCTGGGCCCGCAGGGAAGAGACCAACGACCAGTCCAGGCTCCCTACTACGGGCGAGCTGCTCACAGTCGACAGGTGTGCCACCGTGCCCGCCGGACGGGCGACGTCGGTCCGCTCAGCGACCGGCGGCACCGATTGAGTGAACAGAGGAAGCCCTGCAAGCGGGGCCTCGTAGTCCTCAGAGCGCTCCGTCGTCATGACCGGGCTCCTTCGAGCAGCTCGTTGCGACGATGGGTGATCGTCGAGTGGATCGATGAGATGGCAGCGTGAAGCGCACGGGCGAGCGGCCCGGACTCGAATCGCTTGGGCGGCTGCGCTCCTCGAGAGAACACTGCCGCCGACTCGGGATCGTCGGGCAGCGAGGCCAGGACTGGCAGGCTCACGGCCCCCGTGACATCGCGTGCACTGTAGGGCTGGCCTTCCCCGATGAGCAGGACGGCCGACTGATGCCAGTCGAAGGTGGGCCGCTGAAATGCCTCGGCCCAGGACCGCAGCGCCGACAGGTTGGGCAAGGCGGTGCGGCTAACGAGCAGCGCCAGGTCAGCTGCGTCGAGCAGTGGCTCGGGTGACCCGTGGAGCCCGAGTCGACCGGCGTCGACGATGACGTCCTGCCCGGTGCCCTCCAGCTCGCTGAGCACATCGGCCAGCGGCGCCCAGAGATCTTGCAGTGCGTTGGACTGGGTGCGGGAGCGAGTCCCCGCGACGTACGAGACCGTCGTGCCGTCGATCGGACTGGCGACGTCCGCCAGCGCGTCACTGAGGTTGCTTGCGGTCAGTGCCAGTTCGATGAGCCCGGCGTCGTAGGGCAGGATGCCGCGGAAGTAGCCAGCAAGCAGGTTCGAGCCGCCGGACGGGTCGGCTTCGACGAGCAGGACAGGGCGTGGCCACAGCAAGGCCAGCCCGAGGGCCGTGGTGGTGACGCCGGGAGAGCCAGAAGCAGAGGCGAGCGCAACGACAGCCATCAGCGCTCCCGGGAGTCCAGGACGAGGGCGATGTTGCCAGTCGCGATGCGCGTGGCGACCACCGCGGCGTCGACCTCGGGTAGGAGCAGGTCGACGACCGTCTGCCCGGTCTCATCGGAGGTGCGGACTCCGACCACGGTGGCGTCGTTGGTCAGCGGAGTGCCTGCCGGGAGTTCTTCGCCCTGGGCCGGAGTGACGACCACGCGGACCTTGTCGCCGTACAGAAGGTCGAGGCCAGGAGCCTGAGCCGGAGTCAACGCCACGCCGACCACCGACTGACCGTCACCCGGAACAACCTCGGCGGTGAACGAATCGGGCGTGAGCATCACGCCCTCGGCGATGTCGAGCGCCGCTCGTTGACCCACGACAGATTCGAGTTGCCCGGCGTCGACCGGTCTGAGCGCTGGGTCGGCACTGAGCTGAACACGGGCGAGATCGTCTGCCTCGATGACCGACCCTCGCTCGATGGTGTCTCGGGCGACGAGAACCTCTTGAGTGTTCGTCGTCGCTGTCCAAGCCCACCCGGCGAGTAGGGCACCGATACAGACGGCAGCGACGGCAGCGGCAACAAGCGCGGGCCGTCGGCGCAGCTTCGGCGGGGGCACGAGCGCAGTCGCGACCGGACCCTCCTGGTTGAGAGTCCCGTCGATTCGGGTCGCTGTACTCATCCTGGTTGCCTCCTCCGCTGCTCGGCTACTGCACGAGCACCTGCGCTTCCCCGACCGCGATCGCGACCGACCGTGTGAGGCCGTTCAGCCGGATGGTTCCGGTCTGGCCCGCCCCTTGCCATGTGATGACCCACTCCGACGTGGCGGTCACCGTGTACTGCCCACCCGACTTCTGCGAGCTGGACCTCTCGTAGGTGTGCCCGCAGTCGGGAGACGTCGCCTTGCCGTACGACCCCTTGTACGGCGTGCCCGCCGTCTCGCAGGTGACCTTCGCTCCATCGCCCATGTCCCAGGTGATCTTGTTGAGCGTGGCGGTGGCCGTGACGGTGATGCCGCCAGCGGTCGCTGACTCGCTGATCGGCCCGACGGTGTGACTGTCAGGGTTGGCCGCCCAAAGCCACACCGGCATGCCGACGATGCCGATGCTGTCCTCACCTGGCTCAGGTGTGATGCCGATGTCAATGGCGCGGAGATCCATCTGCTCAATCGCGATCTGCGCGACCTCGCCCGGTGTCGGCCCGATTCCTGAGTTCGGTGGCGGGTCTTGTGACCAGATCCAGATGAGGAGGTCGGTCTGCGGCTGGTAGCAGTTGTAGACGGCCCCATCGCCCGGCTCGTGGCCCTGCCAGTTCGGGTCTCCGGCCGGAGGCTGCGGGTCGAGAAGCGAGATGTAGCAGCGGTATCCGTTCGACCAATACCCATACTCACTGGAGCATGGGACCGGTCCAGGTGGCGGCTTGGTGATGCCTTGAGCGGTGCCGTCCCAGTAGCAGGAGGCGCCGGCCCCGGTGTCCTGCGGCCCGTCGTCACCAGGCTCGCCGGGGTCGCCGGGCGTCCCAGGCACTTCCACGTAGATCAGGCAGAGGCCGGTCTCAGGGTCCGTGACCTGGCAGACCGTGTCGGCGTATGACGGTCCCTGGGCAAAGATCAGCGAACCCGCGACTGCGAGGAACGTGATGACCACTCGGGCTACGGGGCTTTGCATGGTGCTCGCTTGAGGTCTTGGCTGGAGGCAACGCGCCATGCGCCATCGGGATCGGTGTCCCACTGGTAGTTCGACACTAGGAACTGGATCCATCCTGTGTCCGGCCGGCCGGGCACGATGACGGAATTGCCGCTCTTGTCGATGACATCGACATCGCTGACGTCGAAGCAGAGGTCGATCTGAACCGTCGGGACCTTGCCGGCCTTCGGATCCGAGTTGTCGAGGTTGACCGACTGCACACTCAGCTCGACGAGTCTCGTTTCGCCAGTCTGGCGGAGGCCCTGCTCGCGCTCCTTCTTGAAGAGCTGCTTCTGGGCAGCCAGCTCGGTGCTGATCGCAACCTCGTCGAGGAGGGTCAGTGGCTGACTCGGGTCTTGGCGAAGCTGATTTCGGACGTCATAGAAGTTCCGCAGAACGGCAGACGCCGCCTCTGAGGCAACTTCGCTGTCAGATGGCGGCGTCGGGGTCGTGGTGGTTGGGGCCGGCGAGTTCGGGCTTTGGCTCGAGCTCGCCGCAGGATCCCCGCCGTCAGAGGCACAACTTCCTACCGCGATCGCCACCGCAGTGACGATCGCCAGCAGCGAGATTCGTCCAAAGTTCGTCATGATTGAGATCCTTGGCTCCGCACCAGAGGCTGGTGTTGAGCGCAGACGACGCCTTGCCGACGGACCGGCGAGGTCGCCGTGTTTGAAGTTTAGGTCACATGTTGGACCTTGAGAATGGCTAGCCTGCACGTCCTCCTCCTTCTGACTCGCGGCCGAGATCGCCTCATTCGCTGCACAGGTGCTCGGCGCCGTACGTCGTCCGCGCCCGTCCTCACGAGCCAACGCGCTCCCTTCGACATACACCGTTTGCAGAACGAGGTGGGCTCTGCGGCACAGAGCCTGTGGACAACCCTGTGTGATCCCGGGGCTATGAACGATCGCGCGCACCTTCACGTCGAGGAGGTGTGCAGCGATGACCGTTTCGATGCGCAAGATCCACGCCGGCAGGGGCTATGACTACCTGCTCAAGAGCGTGGTGCGTGCCGACGCCAACATGGGTGACCCCAATCCGATCACGAGGTACTACACCGAGGAGGGAACTCCGCCAGGGCGCTGGATGGGCTCAGCCCTTCACGCCTTCGGCACAGGTGAGATCAGGCGTGGCGACACGGTGACCTCGCAGCAACTTCAGTTGCTAATCGGCGCGGGCCTGGACCCCGTGACCGGTGAGCAACTGGGGCGACCATTCCCTGTCTACCCGCCGGCCGGAGAACGCGTTGCCGCGCGGGTAGCCGAACTGAGTCCGGGCCTGAAAGACGATCAGCGCAAGCAGGCGGTCCAACAGATCAAGGCCGAGGAGGCGAGGAAGCCGTCGAGCGGAGTCGCCGGGTTCGACTACACGTTCAGCGTCCCCAAGTCAGTTTCTGCACTGTGGGGAGTGGCCGACGCTGGCACCCAGGCACTCATCGTTGATGCCCACCACCAGGCCGTCGCCGAAGTGCTCGACTTCATGGAGCGCGAAGTCGTCGCAACCAGAAGGGGCGTAGCTGCCGGAGACGGAGCTGTGATGCAGGCAGACGTCATCGGTGTCGCCGCTACGGCGTACGACCATTGGGACTCGCGGCTGGGCGATCCGCAGCTCCACACCCACGTCGTCATCTCCAACAAGGTCAAGACGACGGCGGACGGACGATGGCGGAGCTTGGACGGGAATCCCATGTTCGAGGCGATCGTGCCCTTGTCTGCTCACTACAACGCAGTGCTCGCTGATCACATCACTCGGGTGTTCGGCATTGAGTGGGAGCAACGCGACCGAGGGAAGAACCACAACGCGGCTTGGGAACTCGCGCCCGTCCCCGAGAAGCTGATCTGGGAGTTCTCCAGCCGGGGGAGCGACGTTGACCAAGAGACCGACCGACGCGTAGCGGAGTACATCGCTCAGCACGGCCGGCGCCCCTCCCCGGTGAAAGTCATGGAGATCCGAGCGCGGGCGACACTGGCTACGCGGCCTGATAAAGAAATTCGCTCCCTGCTCGATTTGACGACCGAGTGGCGAGGACGGGCGCAGAAGATCCTCGGGACGGGCGCAGTCGATTGGGCGCGCCAAGTCACCGCCCGTCCCAGCGTCCGTCCCACCCTTCGAGCGGACGACGTGCCGCTCGACGTGATTAGTGAGGTCGCCGTCTCCGTGGTCGGTGCGGTCGAGGAGAAGCGCTCGACATGGCGGCATTGGAACCTCTGGGCGGAGGCGTCTAGGCAGACGATGGGCTGGCGCTTCGCGAGCGTCGAGGACCGAGAGGCGGTCGTCGGCCTGATCGTCGACGCTGCTAAGCAGGAGTCGCTCACGCTGACGCCACCGGAGCTGGCGACCAGCCCCGAGGTGTTCCGCCGTCCGGACGGCACGACTCTCTTCCGGCCCCGGCATACGGTCGTCTTCACCTCCGAGACGCTGCTTGCCGCCGAGGACCGGCTACTAGCTCGCTCGGACGACCTCAGTGCACCAGTCGTGAGCCTCGACGCGATCGAAAGGGCGACCGGCCGGGAACACCTTTTGAGTGCCGAGCAGTCCGGGACGCTGGCGCGTATCGCCGTGTCCGGGCGGCGAGTCGACCTGCTTGTCGGTCCGGCTGGTGCGGGCAAGACCACGGCGATGCACGCGCTGAAGCGCGCGTGGACGAAGACCTATGGTCGGGGCAGCGTCGTCGGGCTCGCCCCGAGTGCGGTCGCCGCGCAGGTGCTCGCGGAGGACTTGGGCATCGGGTGCGAGAACACCGCCAAGTGGCTGCACGAGTTCGATCGAGGACGGGCGCAGTTCCGCAAAGGTCAGCTCGTCATCATCGACGAGGCCACCCTTGCCGGCACCCTTGCCCTCGATCGACTGACCGCGCTCGCGGCTGAGGCAGGCGCGAAGGTGTTGCTGGTCGGCGACTGGGCACAGCTCCAGTCGGTCGACGCAGGAGGGGCGTTCACCCTGCTGGCTTCCACCCGTCCTGACACGCCCGAACTGACCGAGGTCCACCGCTTCACGAACGAGTGGGAGAAGTCGGCCTCGCTCGACCTGCGGTTCGGGCGGGACGAGGCCATCAACGCCTACATCCGTCACGAACGAGTCCAGGAGGGCAGCACCGACCAGATGATGGACGCCGCGTATCTCGCTTGGGCTGCGGACACGGGGGAGGGGCGCTCGTCGATCCTCGTCGCAGAGGCGACCGAGACCGTGCGAGCCCTCAACCGTCGAGCCCGTGCTGATCGAATCGTCGCGAACCCCGCCGGAGACATCGAGGTCAACCTCGCCGACGGGACCCAGGCGTCCGAGGGGGACCTCGTCATCACTCGCCAGAACGATCGTCGACTCCGCACGCTGCGTGGGGGGTGGGTGCGCAACGGTGACCGATGGACCGTCACTCGCGTCCTTAAGGACGGCTCGATGCAGGTCCAGCGAATCGGGGTCCACCTTGGCGGCTCGGTCACCTTGCCTGCGGCGTACGTCGCCGAGCACCTCGACCTCGGCTACGCCGTCACCGCTCACCGAGCCCAGGGCATCACCGTCGACACCTCGCACGTCGTCGTCTCGGGCAGCACGACTCGCGAGAACTTCTACGTCTCCATGACTCGCGGGCGGGAGTCCAACATCGCTTACGTTGCCCTCGACAAGCCTGACGAAGGACACGCCCCTCCCGGGCCGGACGAGGCCAACGCCCACGCCGTTCTCTACGGCGTGCTTCAGCACAGCGGCGCCGAACTTTCGGCGCACCAGATGATCGTCGAGGAGCAGGAGCGGTGGTCGTCCATCGCCCAACTCGGGGCTGAATACGAAACGATCGGCGCAGTCGCGCAGCGGGAGCGCTGGATCAAGGCCATCGAGGTCAGTGGTCTGTCGAAGGCTCAGATGGAGCAGGTTCTGGCGTCGGACTCGTTTGGCCCGCTGACCGCCGAACTTCGCCGGGCCGAGGCCAACCACCATGACATCGCGCAGCTCCTGCCGGCGGTCGTCTCAGGGCGGGCTCTAGATGATGCGGAAGACATCGGCGCCGTGCTCATCAGTCGACTCCAGAAGGCTGCTCGAACGAAGCAGGGCAAGCGGCGCCGTGAGCCGAAGCTGATCGTCGGCTTGATCGCAGCGGCCGACGGTCCGATGAATGAGGCGATGGCGAAAGCTCTCGCCGAGCGCGCGGACCTGATGGAGGAGCGAGCGATGACCCTCGCCGAGCAGGCGCTCGAGACTGAGGCTCCGTGGCTGAAGCGGCTCGGTGTCTGCCCCATGACCGATGCGGGCCCGCGTCGGTGGCTCCACGAAGTGAGGACGGTTGCCGCCTATCGCGACCGCTACCGGGTGGAGGGGCGCAGGGCTTTGGGCGAACCGCGCAGCGATGCACAGAAACTAGACGCCGCCCGCGCCGAGCAGGCGATCCGCCGTGCCCGAGCCATCGCTGTAGAGGCCGCAGCAATCCGGGAGGGGCGCACCCGGACGGTCGAGCAGCGAGGACGGGCGCTCGGATAGAGGCGCACAGTGGCAGTTCTGGCCGGGTAGTCCACAGGAGGGCGCACCTGCGCCCGTCCTGTCGGACATCCGGCGTAGAGAGGAGGAGAGTCCAACGAAGGAGACCCCCGTGCTCACCGCACTATGGAACCTCAGCGCCGCCATCCGCGGGTACCTGCGCTTCTACATGCCGACCAACCGTTCAGTTGACTGGCTGCGCAGTCCTCGCGGCCTCAAGTGGGCCATTCCCGTTGCACTGGTTGCGGCGCCCGGATACCTCGGGTTGACCGCGCTGGCCATTCAGTTCGCCGCTCGCCCCGGCCTCGGGTGGGTCAACCTGCTGGTGTTCCTCTTCTTCTGGAACTCGGCGAAATTCGCTTGGTTGGCCGTGCTGAGCCTCCCCCTGATGCTGGGAAGGGCGCTCGACGCCGAGTAAACCCGCAGCCCGCCTAACTCGCTTCGGTCTTGCGATCGGGCTTCTCGATGTGGGTGTCGATCAAGAAGCCAGCGATTGCGAACCCCGTGTTTACAGCTAGCTTCGCGTGACGGGGTGCCGGACCGACAGAGCGCTTCCCTCTCCCGTGAGCGTCGCTGAGCGCATTGCGCATCCCGGCAAGGCCGCCAACAACCGTTGCGGCCCCGCTGAGGATCTGCTTAATGATCTGCTCCGTGTGCTGGTCGGGTGATACCTCCATCGACGAGGCCGCGGCCTTATACAACTTCGCGAGGTCCCACGAATCCTCGTAGCCGACCGAACGCTCATCACAGATGTGCTTGCAGATGCTCTCAAGCGTCGTGCGCGTAGCCGTGATTGCTCCGTCCGGATCGGTGGTCACCTTGCTGAGCGCGGCGGTCCAGGACTTGGTGACCGCTTGCCAGTCGGCCAGCTTCGTTAGTCCCTCTCCGGCGGCCACGGCGCCAGGGGTGCCATCGGCGAGGAGCAGCGACCGCAGCTTCTCGATCCGTTGTTGGGAAGGCATGCCGTGCTTGACAGAGCCGTCGTAGTCACAGAGGTCGAGCAGAAATGCCTTCTGCTGTTGGAGCGGCATCGAGTTCAACCCCGCCTCGAAGATCTGCCACCGGGACTGGCTACCGCCTCCCCAGCCCTGATAGGGGCCGAGAGCATCGGTGTGTTCCGCGAAGATGCTGTGGATCTCCGGACCGCTGAACCCCGTCTCTCGCGCGAACATGTCGATGGCGAGGTTGGTAACTCGATGCGGCAAGCGGTCGCTCGTCAATGACATGGTTCGATTGTGGCCCAATCGGCCGATGGGTCCGGAGCACGTTGGCCTCGCTTGCGACCCTCAATCGTCGCGTGTCTGAATGACTTCCCATTTTCGTCGGTCCCCGCCGATAGGGTTTGTCCATGAGCGGGGTCGATATTGGCGTGCCTGGAGCGTGCTGCACATGAGCAACCTGGGTAACTTCGTTTGGTCGATCGCCGATCAGCTCCGCGGCGTCTACAAGCCGCACCAGTACGGCGGGGTGATCCTGCCGTTCACGATCCTTCGCCGTCTCGACTGCATCCTCGAATCGACCCGCGACGAGGTCCGGGCTCTCGCGAAGAAGCACGACGGTGGCGCTCTTGACGTCCAGGTTCGCCAGAAGACGGGCCTCCGGTTCTACAACACCAGCGAGTACGACTTCGCCAAGCTGCTCGCCGAGCCGGACCAGCTCCGCTCGAACCTGATCGACTACATCAACCGGTTCAGCGCCAACATCGACGTCTTCGAGCGGTTCAAGTTCGAGAACGAGGTCGCGACCCTCGACGAGAAGGGCCGTCTCTACCTCGTTGTCTCCAAGTTCGCCGAGGTCGACCTCCATCCGGACTCGGTGCCCAATGCAGAGATGGGTGACCTGTTCGAGGAGTTGATCCGCAAGTTCGCAGAGGCTTCGAACGAGGAGGCCGGCGAGCACTACACACCCCGCGACGCGATCCGGCTGATGGTTGACCTTCTGTTCGCCGAAGACACCTCCGCTCTGCTTGAGCCGGGTGTCGTCCGCTCGATCTACGACCCGACCGCCGGCACCGGCGGCATGCTCTCGGTCGCCGAGGAGCGGCTGCTGGAGCGCAACCCGAAGGCACGGCTCGCTCTCTACGGCCAGGAGATCAACGACCAGTCCTACGCAATCTGCAAGTCCGACATGATCGCCAAGGGTCAGGACGCCACCAACATCCAGCTCGCCGACACTCTCGCCGATGACAAGTTCGCTGGCCGAACGTTCGACTTCTGCATGTCCAACCCGCCGTACGGCGTGGACTGGAAGGCATCCCAAGAGTCAGTGAAGGCCGAGTCCGCCCAGTTCCCGCGAGGCCGGTTCGGGCACGGCCTTCCACCGGTCTCCGACGGCCAGATGTTGTTCCTCAGCCACCTTGCCCACAAGATGCGCCCCGCCCACGAGGGCGGCGGCCGGGCTGGGATCGTCCTGAACGGATCGCCGCTATTCAACGGCGCAGCCGAGTCCGGGCCGAGCGAGATCCGCCGCTGGCTCCTGGAGTCCGATCTGGTCGACGCGATCGTCGCGCTGCCGAACAATATGTTCTTCAACACCGGCATCGCGACCTACATCTGGATTCTCGACAACAGCAAAGCGCCTGAACGTAAGGGCAAGGTCCAACTCATCGACGCCACGGGATTCTGGACCAAAATGCGCAAGAACCTCGGAGCCAAGGGCCGCGAAGTTGGTGCCGGCGACCGAGAGAAGGTCATCAGCCTCTATGACGCCTTCGAGGAGAGCGAGCACAGCAAGGTCTTCGACATTGCCGACTTCGGCTACTGGACGATCACTATCAATGCGCCCCTGTTGGACGGCGACGGCAACCCACTCTTGGACAGCAAGAGACGGCCGAAGCCTGCGCCGAGGCCAGACACCGAGAACGTGCCCTTCAACTACGACGGAGGTATCGAGGGCTACTTCAAATCGGAGGTCCTGCCGCACGTCCCCGACGCCTGGATCGATGAGAAGAAGACCAAGGTTGGGTACGAGATCCCCTTCACGAGGCACTTCTACAAGTACGTCCCGCCGCGACCCCTTGCCGAGATCGACGCCGACCTCGAAAGCCAGATTGCCAAGATCCTCCACCTCCTGAGGGAGGTCGAGGAATGACGCGCGGCGGTTGGTTCGGAGAGCCACCCGACAGCTGGGCGTCGGCGCGCGTTGGCTACTACTTCGACGTGGCGCTCGGAAAGATGCTCAACGCGAGCAAGGAGTCGGGTGATGAAAGTCAAGCGCCCTACCTCGCTGCGGGTTCGATTCAGCCGGAGCACTTGGTCCTCGACGAATCGAAGACGATGGCCTTCTCCGCCGACGAGCTAGCCCAATACGAGCTGCGGAAGGACGACGTCGTCGTGGTCGAAGGAGGCGCCGGATACGGTCGTAGCCACCTCCTCAGAGATGACCTGCCCGGTTGGGGCTTCCAGAATCATGTGGCGCGAGTGCGGTCGCGCGGCGCCGTCGCTCCAGCGTTCCTTCTGTATTGCCTAAAGGCCTGCCTTGCGAGCGGACACATCGAGGCAAACAACCGCACTGCCACTCTGCCCTCTTTGTCGCGCGACGTTCTCCGGTCGCTTCCCGTACCTCTGCCTCCCGCCGAAGAGCAGCGAGTCATCGCCGACTTCCTCGACCATGAGACGGCTCGGATCGACGCTCTCATCGCTGAGCAGGAACGCCTCACCGAGGTTCAGCGCGAACGGCGCGATGCTGTCATCGACCGCGGCGTGTTCGGGCTCGACACCGCGGATGGCGCCACGCGCGAACTTCGACTTATCGGTCGGCACCGTGCAATCGAGCCGCTGCTGCGAGCGGTTCCCTCAACGTGGCTCGTTGAACGATTCAAAGCGGTTCTCGAGCGGCTCGACGAACGCAACCTCGAGCTGAGATTCCCGATGATGTCGCTGAAGTCGACCGGAGATGTGGTTCTTAGGTCGTCTACGGGTGAACGGCAGGAACCCGATGAGTCCAGTCTGCCCCGCTACCTCGTCGCCCACGTTGACGATCTCGTCGTCAACCCTATGTGGCTCATCGGCGGTGCCATCGGGGTCAGTTGCGTCGACGGCGCGGTGAGTCCCGACTACCGAGTCTTCCGGTCCACTGGGGAACACCACCCTCGCTACCTTCACCACCTCTTGCGCTCGCGCCCGTACAGGAATCAGTACGTGCTCTACACGCGCGCACAAACGACATTCGACCGTCGCGTTCAGCAGCCAGATCTGGACAACATGCCGATGCCCGTGCCTCCTCTGGGCGAGCAAGCAGCAATCGCTGATCGGATTGACCGGACCATCGCGAAGATCGACGCGATGATCACTGAGACCAATTCGCTCATCGGGCTCGCCAAAGAGCGGCGGTCGGCACTCATCACCGCGGCTGTGACTGGTCAGATTGACGTCAGGAGTGCTGCAGTATGAGCAAGGCGGAGTACAAGGTCAGCACGCTGGTCGACATGATCCAATCGGGGGAGCTTCAGCTTCCCGAGATGCAGCGGCAGTACGTGTGGACGCAGGTGAAGGTGCGCGACCTGCTCGACTCTCTGTACCGGGGGTACCCGTCGGGAATCATCCTGGCGTGGAAGGCGCCCCACGATTCTGAGGTTGAGACCCGGGCTTTCGCGGTCGCGGCCAACCGCGATGATGCAGCGTCGCTGCTCCTACTCGACGGGCAGCAGCGGCTCACGTCTCTGTCGTCGGTTCTCCGCGGCGAGCCAGTTCACGTCAAAGGCCGCAAGACTCCGGTGGAAATCCTCTTCAACCTCGACCACCCAGACGAGTTGACCTTCATCACCGAGGTCAACGAAGACGTCGAGAGTGACGACGACCTCGACGGCGAGGACGAGGCTGATCTCGACCCGATGGAGCGTGTGAACAAGCGCGCGTTCCACGTCTCCAACAAGGCGGTTGCCTCGCTGCTGAACTGGGTCAAGGTCACCGACGTGTTCTCCAAGTCGGATGCTGACATCTTCAAGGAATCCGGTGTCACTGGTTTCGACGATCCGAGATACGAGAGATACTCCGATCGGCTGAAGCAGCTCCGCGGCATCAAGGACTATGTCTATCGCGCCGAGATCTTGGAACGGGAGAAGTCCTACGAGGAGGTCACCGAGATCTTCGTGCGAGTGAACTCGCTCGGCGCGAAGCTCCGGGGCTCCGATCTGGCGTTGGCTCAGATCACAGCTCGCTGGAAGGGCTCACTCAGCCTGTTTACCGAATACCAAACCCGCGTGCGCGACCTCGGGTTTGACCTCGACCTCGGCGTCCACTTGCGTGCCCTGATCGCCGTGATCACTGGACAGTCGAAGTTCCTCACCGTCGGAAGTTTGAGCAAGGAGCGGCTCGAATCAGGTTGGGAACGCACTCAGCGGGTCTTCGACTTCGCGGTGGACTTCGCGCTCAAGAATCTCCAGCTCAACAGCCGCGCTCTGATTTCGTCCCCGTTGCTGCTGATCACTACGGCGTATTGGGCTGACAGGCGTGACCTGAAGATCGACCCCGATGAGGCGGCCGCGTTCAGGACGTGGTTCCTCATCGCGAGCGCCAAGGGGCGATACTCGCGGGGTTCGTCCGAGTCCGTGCTCGACCAGGATCTTGCAGTGCTACGAAACGGGGGCGGAGCCACTGAGCTTCTCCAACGTCTGGAGCAGCAGTTCGGGCGCCTTGAGTTCCTGCCGACAGACCTCGTGGGTCGGAACACCCAGAGTGGCGTATTCAGGGCAATGTTCCTGTTGTTCAAGGAGAACGGTGCCGACGACTGGGCTACGTCGCTGCGCATCAGTCCGAAGCACGCGAACAGCGCGGACAAGATCGAGTTCCACCACATCTTCCCGAGAGCGGTCCTGAAGCGAGAGCGCAAGGACCTTCAGGACGGCGACATCAACGACATCGCCAACTATGCGTTCATCGGGTCGACGACCAACAAGCAGATCAGCGATAAGACTCCCGCTGCGTACCGACTGAACTACCCGACTGCCCGACTCGGAGCCCAGCTCGTGCGGTTCGAGGACTGGGGCGACCACCCAGACGACTTCGAGAAGTTCATCCAGCAGCGTCGTGCCGCTATCGCTGCGGATTTGAATACGTTCGTGGGTCTCCAGAATGAGCCTGCGGATGGCTGACTACAACGAGATCAAGTTCGAGACGGAGATCGCGGAGCATCTCGCTGCCCACGGCTGGCTGTACTCGATTGACGACACCGGCTATGACCGGGAGCGCGCGTTGTTTCCCGACGACATCTTTGGGTGGCTTGAGGAGACCCAGCCGTCCGAGCTGGCGAAGGTGGTCAAGAACGGTTCACCTGCCGAGCGCGGCCAAGTGCTTGACCGCCTGGTCAAGGTGCTTGACACTCCTCTGGAGGCGGGCGGCGGCACGCTCAACGTGCTCCGTAAGGGCTTCTCCCACATCTCGGCCCGCTTCGATCTCGCTCAGTTCAAGCCCGAGTCGACGTTGAACCCCGCCACGGTCGAGCGGTACCACCAGATGCGGCTGCGGGTGATGCGGCAAGTGCATTACTCGACCGCGACGAACCACTCACTTGACCTGGTGCTATTCGTGAACGGGCTGCCTGTCGCCACGCTGGAACTGAAGACCGACTTCACCCAAGCAATCACCGACGCGATCAACCAGTACAAGATGAACCGTCCGTTGAAGGACCCGGCCACGGGGAATCCGCAGCCGTTGTTCGGTTTCGGCACCCGTGCGCTGGTCCACTTCGCTGTCTCCAACGACGAGGTGTGGATGACCACCAGACTCGCCGGGGACAAGACCCACTTCCTGCCCTTCAACCGTGGTGCGCTCGACGGCGGCGCGGGCAACCCACCCGCGTCTGGTGGCAAGTCCGCGTCGGCGTACTTGTGGGAGGAGATCTTCGAGCGCGACAATTTGCTCGCCATCCTCGGTCGCTTCATGCACGTGGACACCAAATCCAGCCGCGACCCGATCTCGGGTGAGGTTAAGAGGTCCACGACGCTACTGTTCCCTCGCTTTCACCAGTGGGACGCAGTCACCCGACTCACTCAAGGAGTCACCACCGAGGGGCCGGGACACCGCTACCTGATTCAGCACTCGGCAGGGTCAGGAAAGACGAACTCGATCGCCTGGACCGCGCACCGGCTCGCTCGATTGCAGGTCGACAACGAGAAGGTCTTTGACTCGGTCATCGTCGTCACTGACCGCAACGTGCTCGACGCGCAGTTGCAGGACGCGATCAAGCAGATCGACAACGATGCCGGCATCGTGACTGCGATCGACATCGACGAGGCACGCAAGCAGGGCGCGACCTCGAAGTCCGGTCTGCTCGCTAAGGCGCTGACCAGCGGCAAGCTGATCATCGTCGTCACCATCCAGACGTTCCCGTTCGCGATGGCCGAGATCCGTCAGAACGCCGGGCTGCGGGGGAAGCGGTTCGCTGTGATCGCCGACGAGGCTCACTCGTCGCAGACTGGACATACGGCGACTAAGTTGAGGGCGGTTCTCACCGCTGATGAGGTCAACGAGCTGGAGGACGGCGGTGAGATCGACGTCGAGGCGCTGCTCGCGGCGGATGCGAGTGAGCGTGCGGAGTCGTCGAACATCTCTTACTTCGCGTTCACCGCGACCCCGAAGGCCAAGACGCTGGAGTTGTTCGGGCGGGTGCCCGAGGACTCGGTCGACGGGTTTCCGGTGCCATTCCACGTCTATACGATGAAGCAGGCCATCGAGGAGGGCTTCATCCTCGACGTCTTGCGTGGCTACCAGTCGTTCCAGCTCGCGTTCAAAGTCGCCGGAGCCGCCGAGTCAGAGAACGAGGTCGACCAGGCCGAGGCAACCAAGCGAGTCAAGCAGTGGGTCAAGCTGAACCCGCAGACGATCGCGCAGAAGTCAGCGCTCATCGTCGAGCACTTCCGTGAGAACGTGACCGCACTACTTGAGGGCCACGCCAAGGCGATGGTCGTCGCCGACTCCCGCCTCGCTGCTGTTCGGTACAAGCGCGAGATCGACAAGTACGTCGCAGGCAAGGGATACGACATCGGCACACTGGTCGCGTTTTCCGGGACGATCAGCGACGCGGAGTATGGACTGGACGACGCCACCGAAGCCTCTCTGAACCCCGGTGCCGGTGACTTGCGAAGGGCGTTCGAGGGCGACGACCGAAAGGTCATGATCGTCGCCAACAAGTTCCAGACAGGGTTCGACCAGCCCTTGCTATGTGGCATGTACGTCGACCGCAGACTCGCCGGAGTTACTGCCGTACAGACCTTGTCGCGGCTCAACCGGACGTACCGCACCCCTTCCGGGCAGGTGAAGGACGCCACGATGGTCGTCGACTTCGTGAATCAGCCTGAGGACATCCAAGCCTCCTTTGAGCCCTACTTCACGGACGCCTTCCTCGAAACCGCGACTGACCCCAACCTTGTTTGGGATGTCGCTGCGAAGCTGGACATGGCCGGCATCTACGAGCACTGCGATATCGACGCTGTCGTCGACGCTTGGGTTCTCGGTAAGGGCAACCAGGCCCTCGACTCAGCCTTCGCGCCGACCATCACCAGGTACACATTCCGCAGGGACACGGCCATCGCGGGAGACGACAAGACCGAGCTCGATGCGCTGGCCATCTTCCGCAAAGACGTGGGCACGTTCGTGCGCGTCTATGACTTCATGAGCCAGATCGTCGATTACGGCAGCGCCGACCTGGAGAAGCGGTCCATCTTCTGCCGCCTCCTGGACAAGCGCCTGCATGACCGTGCCGACAAGGACGACATCGACCTCTCATCGCTCTCGCTGGTCGCCGTGCGTCAGGTCGACAAGGGCAAGACTGACATCGACCTCGGCGCGCATATCGGCCTGAAAGGTATGAACGAAGCAGGGTCCGACTCCAAGAAGGACCCCAAGCTTGTCGCACTCCAGGAAGTCATCGACCGGCTAAACGATCTCTTCGGTGCCGAGGACTTCACGCAATCGCAGCCCGAGTCGTTTGTCCGAGCGCTGATTGACCGAATGCTGGAGGATGAGGGGCTGGTTCAGCAGGCGAAGGTCAACTCGGTCAAGCAGTTCGCCGAGAGCCCCGACTTCGACGAAGCCGTTGTCGACGCCGTCGCCGACAACCAGGGAGCGCACAACAAGATCGCCGACTACTTCTGGTCCAACGCCCCTGGACGCCCGTCGCTGATCCTCGCCCTCGCCAAGGCCTTCCACGAACTGGCTGCCGAGGTCGCGTGATTCCTGTGGCGGTGATGTGAGGTGGCAGAGACTCGACAGAAGTACCTCTACGAAAGGCTGGGAGACCACGACTTCCAGCAGCTCGTCAGCGCTCTGCTCTCGGCGCAGTTTGCCGCCTACACGGCAATGGCGTTGCGTCAAAGTGCTGGCTTCACACTTCAAGGCCGCCTGAACTCGACGTCGGCGTACTCGACGCCAATCACTCATCTCATCAGCTCGCTAGGTGCGCAGGCGCACGCGAGTTGGGACTCGTAGTTTCTGGCGCAGAATCTGGTGGAGGCTCGCTGTCGCCAACTCGTGGTCTTCCAACGTCACCGCCAGCGCGTAGTCCTGCTGCTTGTACTCAGGGTTGCTCCGTGACCAGGTTTGGGCTTTGTGCGTGACAGCGACGTAGAAGGTGTCGGAGTCGTTCGGGAACGACTGTCTCCCTACCCATCCGCGGAGTTGGAGTGTGCTGTGGGTGAAGGTGGTTACGCCCGGCTGGAAGTTGAGTTTGCGACGGTCCTTGATGGGGTCAGAGGGGTCGTCAGGGTCTTGGCGTTGGAGGATGTTCGCCAGGTCGTCCGGATCGATGTCTCGGTACACCTCGAACTTCATAGTTCCGGCGAGATACTCGCGTCGCTGACGGCGTACCGGCGGGTCGAAGGCGAGTGCGATCGTGATGACGCGATCGCGTTTGCTTCCTGAACGAAATTCGTCGGGGACCGGAACGGGGTGGACTTGAACCGTGTCGACGGGCATGGACCCGTCGAATGTCATGGTGACTCGGTGTGCATCGCTTGCTGTGGCATCAGGCGTGGCGGGGCGACCGTGGCCGTAGATCCGACTCCGGTTGTGGGGCTCCTGGAGGGCGTTGGCTGGAGTGGTGTGAGTCGAGCCAGAAGCGAGCAGGGCACGAATGAGATTGGCCGACGCATCTGGATAGGCATAGGCGATGTCGGCGGCGACGCGCGCAACCGCAGGCGCCGCGTAGCTCGTGCCGTTGACGGCTGCAAACAGACTTCCCGAAGGTCCACGTGTGGAGGTGCTCACGATCGACGCTCCGGGGTCGTTGAATACCGCGCCGCCTGTGTCGTTGACGACGGTGTTTCCGCCGTAGTGACTGACGTCAGGCTTGTTCGCCCGCTTCTTGTTGGTGCCTAGGCCGGGACCACCACGGCTGAATGGCGATGCCTCGTTAGCTGCTGCCGCCGTCTGCCATCCAACGTGGCTCGGGATCTCGGCAGGCGCACCACTGAGCGCCAGGCTGCCGACAGTGACAGCAAGGGCGGCGGGTGCAGGCTCCGAGATCCGATGTTCGGGGCTGAAGAAGAACTCTGGCTTGTCGTTGATGATGTGATGGCCGCTCGGCGTTCTCGCCGTGAGGTCTATCGGTGCGTTTCCACTGGGGACGACTACGACGATGCCCAACTCTCGAACGAGGTCGTCGAGAGTCTCTGTGAGCGGGCCGACGTGGAGGTCGTTGAATGGCTCGGAATACCCGACTGAAAGGTTGAAGACGCGAACTCCATACGAGCCGTGCAGGTGGCGAATGGCATCCTCGACTAGCAAGTGCGGCGGCGCGTAGGTTGCAAATCTCGGAGGGTTCTGCGCGCGTGCTGGGTCCGGCTCCAAGATCCGGGCAATCCTGACAGCACCAATCGCCGTGATGGGGGCCGCGTCGCGGAGCTCCTTGTGGAGGGAGGGGAATAGCACGCGGCCGACGACCTCAGTGCCGTGGCTGCCTCTCTGTTGCCAGGCGTAGCCGCTGGGCGCCAGCGACTCGTCCGACAGGACGAGTCCATCGAGGAGTGGGTGAGCTGACTCGGGCGAGTCGTCGAGGACTCCGACTACCTCGGATGCCTCATCAACGCGGGTAAGCGAGGAGATGTCGATGTTGCGCCAGTCGCGGAAGTCAAGGAACGGCACTGGCGGTGTCCGCACGAGTTCGACAACGCTCGTATTTAACAGGTCCGCAAACCCGGCAGCGGAGACTCGAACGCGGTAGTAGGTGCGGCGTGCCGATACCGAGCGGAACAACACTTCGCTGTTGCTGCCTGTGACGACCGATTCCACGATCTCCGCGCGGCGCTGGGCTTCTTGGTATGAGCCGGACGGCCAGACTGAGACGTCGACGATCGTCGTGCCAGATCGGGTCCAGTCAATGTCGGCTAATCCAGGTCCAGTCCGGTCCTCGGGCCCGTAGGGCTCGATGTCGTTGATCTGGTTGAAGAACGATCTCAGCGTCCCGTTCTGGATGTACTTCTGGATGGCCTCATCGAGGGCTTCGCCGTGATCGTCCGCCAGGACGAAGTAGGTGTAGTCGACGGTCTCGCCGAGGATCTGTAGGCCGCGGCCCTCAAATGATGAGTCCTCCGGGCGAGCCTGCGCTCTGATCTTGAAGACAAGGTCTGGATCAACGCCGGCGTTGAGTCGGATCGGTGCGCGAGCTGTGCCAAGTTGCTGTCGAAGGTGTGTGCCGTGCTGTCCACGTTGGCGATCTGGTGTGCCACCACCAGCTCCGCCGGTACGCCGGGACTGAAGTTGCCGAGGGTTCGGCAGTAGGAGATGTTCGGGCATTGCGTCACCACGGCCGCGACGTAATGCCTGGCAGCGCCTTTTCTACGTCGATGCTCTCGATGGTCTTGGAGCCTCGGAGCAGGGCGCTTCGGCGAGCGTCGACGATGAGCTTCTCCGCAGCGGCATGTGGCCGTCCCTTGAGAGCGCTCGCGTATTTGTCGATATCCAAGCCTGCGTGCGGCGCACTCTTAAGCCGCAATCGCAGTACCTGCCTGATCTGGTGGACGGTAGGGAGCCCTAGCGTGAGTACCTCGTCGAAGCGTCGCCAAAGGGCCTCGTCCAGAAGCGACGGGTGGTTCGTCGCAGCCAGAAGGAGGCTCGGGCCGCGGTAGCGATCAGTCATCTGGAGGAAGGCAGTGACTACGCGCTTCATCTCGCCGTGTTCTGAAGCGTCGTCGCGGGAACGGCCCAGCGCGTCGAACTCATCGAACAGGACGACGAACGGCGCTTGGTCTGCGTAGTCCAATATGCGCCGCAGATTACTGGCCGTCTCGCCGAGGTACGACGAGACAACGGCGTCGAGTCGAACTATGAGTAGGGGACGGCCCAGCTCTGCGGCCAGTGCTTCTGCCGCAGTGGTTTTGCCGCATCCAGGTGGTCCCTGGAGTAGGAGCCGCTGTCGCCTCGGGAGGCCAGCAGCATCCAGAGTTTGCCACTGCCGGACCTCCTCGACGATGCCCTCTAGGCACGCGGAGACAGTCTTGTGAAGGATCAGATCTTCGAGAAGTCGGCCGGGCTCTCTAACCTCGCCGAGATCCCACTCGCCCTCACGATCCTTGGGGGGAGCGGGAACGACGATAGTGGACCCCGAGTCCACCTGACCGCCGCCCGCAACGAGCAACTTCTGAAGATCGCGCGCGAGGGCGTTGTGGTGCTTCGCCTCTTCCTCTTCGATGATCTCAAGGGCCGCGCGACGGAAGGCCAGCTCATCCCGCGCATGAAACGCGCGGAAGATCTCCTTCAACTGTCGGCCGGCCATAGGTTTCATCCTAGGGGTGACGTCCGTCAGATCTGGGATGAACCATCGCAAGCTGAACAGGTTCGGCGAAGGCCAGGTCAACGCGGACCGCGGAAGGGGGAGGCCCTGACTGACTGAGTGTGAACCGAGTCAGCAGGCGTTCCAGTCGGCTGATCGGCCCCCGACGGCGGTAGGTAATCTCCATCGGGCGGTCCTTAGATTCCGCGGGCCGGTCGAAACTGAACGTGCTCGGTGTCCGAGCGGTGCGGGGCGAAGTCGGCGGCGTGATCGGTGCCGCGCATGGCAGGCTGCGAGTTGGTGGCTTCCCACTCGCGGGGATGCATCCCGCTCTGGACGGCGGACGCCACGAGTCCGGCGAGTGCATACGGTTTGTCCTCGGGTACTTGGTCCAGCGCGCACCACACCATAGCTCCGTGTCCGCTCAGCCAGCTCGCGAAGCCCAGCAGCGAGGCCGGCGCTGCTCGGACCTCGTCGGGCGCCCGTCTGGTCATGTCGGTCCACAGTGCGACGTGGGAGGAGGTGTTGTCGCGATTGATGTCCTCCCACAGGCGGTCGCGGATCGGGATGGAGTGGACAGCGACGAGCAGGCGCGCCGCGTCGCCGTCGCTGAGTCGGAGGCCGTCGCGGTGGAACTGGTTGAGCCGACCGACGGCCCACCTGCTCTCGGCACGGGTTGTGCTCTCGGTGGCTGCGACTTGCGCGTCGGGTAGGACTTTCGCGATGGGCTCCCGGTCGCCTACGAGGGAGGTCGCGAGCGACGCACGGTCGGGCGCTGGCTGAGCCCGTCCGCTCAGGACCGTCATGGCGGCGACCCGTTCGCGGGCGGCCGCGGTCTGGAGTCCCATGTCGCCGGTGTTGAGGTCGGCCCAGCGGGTCTCATCGGCCCACAGCATGATGCGGGTGTCGATGCCGACGGTGTCGAACCTGGCAGCGAAGTCGTGTCCGGCGACGCTCGCGTCCTCGCGGTTGGCGGTGAGGAAGACGATCGCGATGCTGGAGCCGGGTTGGGCGTAGCGGCCGTAGGCATCGCTGATGGAGCGCCAGACGACCTCCCGGTCACGCGGCGTGGTGGGCAGGTCGACGCGGGCCACAGGCAGGTCGGAGCCCATCGGCAGGAAGATGATCGACTCTTCGGGCTTGAAGCCGAGCAGATGCGGGATGACCGCGACCAGCTCGTCGGGGGAGTGAACGGAGAGTGTCATGCCTGTTAGGTGTGCCACCCGACCACGCCCGGCAGGAGCCCGGTTCTGGGGCCGCGGTGGGGCCGCAGACCAACGAAAGACGGCCCCTAACGCTGACAGACGTCGAAAGACGTGGGTGCAGGTCAGGGGCCGTTTCCGACCACTACTGACAGAGGGTGTAAACCCCCGGGTCAGATGTCGTAGAGCTGATTGGCGTCGCGTCCCTTCGAACCGAGACCGCCGACTGGCTGGCTGGACCCGCACCGACATGCTCGTCCGCTGCACCCGAGCCACCGCCGCGGAACGGGCCGCAGCCGAGGCGCGCAGGCTGGACCTCGGAACGATATAGCGAGGAGGGCGATCCGATGGGACGACTCGGCTCTACTGGACGAGATCGGGAACCTGATGGGCCGACTCACGTGGGCCGGTCCCGGGGTCGGGAGGTGGGGCGAAGACAAACCGCTTGTAGGTCAGGAAACGGAAGAGAGTGCCGATTGCCAACCCGATGACGTTTGCCGAAACGTTGTCGGCGAGGCGGCTGGTGAGGCCCAAGACGTCGTGGGAGATAACAAGGGTGACGATCGAGAACCCGAAGCCGATGATGTTGAAGAGGATGAAGAGGCCCACTTCGCGGTGACGATTCTCCGACGCGCAACAACGCCAGGTCAACGTCCGGTTTCCGAAATAGGTGACGAGCATGGCGAGGGCCACGGCAAGGGTGCGGGCGACTGAAGGGTCCACGGCCGCGAACGTTTCCATCGATCGCAGCAGGTTGAACGCTGCCACGTCAACGACGTAGCCGGCTCCGCCGACGCTCAGGAAGGTCAGCACCTCGCGGGTCATGATTCGCTGGAGGAAGCTCATCGCATCAAGGCGCTCTGTAGGGGATTGGATGTTTGGCGATGGCTGATCTCCTGCCAACGCCAGACCAGCACCCGGCCCAGGGCTTCGGCGACGATCGAACCTGACATCTTGGAGGTGCCGACGGTGCGGTCGCTGAAGGTGATGGGGACCTCGACCACCCTCAGACCCCGGCGTACAGCTCGCCAGGTGTTCTCGACTTGGAAGCAGTAGCCGTTGGACGCGGAGTCGACCGCGTCGATGCACTCCAGTGCTTCACGACGAAAGGCTTTGAACCCTGCGGTCGTGTCATGAACAGGAAGTCCCAGGACGAGGCGCACGTAGACGTTGCCCGCGCGAGAGATGAGTCGGCGGCTGAGCGACCAGTTGCTCACCCCTCCACCGGCGATGTAGCGGGATCCGATCGCCACGTCTGCGCCCGTCAGGGCCGACAGCAGGGCGGGGATTCGTTCCGGGGGGTGGGAGAGGTCGGCGTCCATCTGCAGGATGGCGTCGTACTCGCTGACGATGGCCCACGCGAATCCGGCCCGGTAGGCCGAGCCCAGTCCGTCCTTGGCTGTTCGCGACAGCAGGAAGACCCGGCCCAGTGTGCGCAGGTCGCCCATGGATCGCACGGACGGCAGGGATTCGGCGAACCCGGGGTGGTTCTTGACCAGAGCCGCTGTTCCGTCGGGGCTGTTGTCGTCGACGATCAGGATGTCAGTCGCGGGTGATGCCTGCCGGGCCCGGTCGAGGACTGTGGTGACGTTGCCGGCTTCGTTGTAGGTCGGGATGATCACGACCGCCCGGACCGGGTGCTTCTCCCTTGTACTGAACATGGTGACTCCTTGTGCTTGGGCCGACGCGTGCGCCGCGGCGGTGTCGATGGTGGTGGGGGAGCGGCTCCGTCAGTGGTTGCCCTGTCCGCACGCTGAGGGCGGTGGGGTCTGCGCGAGATTCCGGGTGTCGCCGTCGTGGAGCCACACCGTGTGGCCGCAAACGACTGCGACGGACTGGTAGTCGGCCTTGAGGGCTGCGTCGACGTTGTTGTTCGGGTCGAGGCCCCAGGTGTGAGCGGGGTCCCAGCGCACGACCCAGGTCGGGGCGGAAGCGCCCGTCAGGGTGCGGGTCAGCAACCTCAGATCAGGGTCCAGGGTGCGCGCTGGCAGGCTCCAAGCGAAGGGGTACGCCGGGTTTAGGCCGGACGCATTGATGACATTCGCGTGGGTGAACGGCACCACAATCGAGTCGCCCGGCTGCGCCGAGGACGCGATCCAGCGACCAGTGGAGTACGCCGCGCTGGTCGTCTGGGCGGCCTGGATGGCTGCCACGGGTGAGACCACCGCTGTTGTCAGCGCGGCCAACACAACGAGCCGGCGGGTCCACGCGTATCCGGGTGTCCGACGGTTGGCACTCAGTCCTGCGGCCAGGGCCACCATCGGGATCAGCGCGATGAGGTAGTGGGCCCAGAAGTTGGCGCCCGCGAGGATGCCGAACAGTTCGAAAGAAACGGTGGCGGTGATCGCCCACGGCAGCGGGTCGAGGTGAAGAATCCGGCGCCGATGGCTGCCTGCCAGGTGGGTCAGGAGGATCAGGAGCCCTGACAGGCAGGACAACAGTGCGAGCGCCTTGAGTCGGTTCAGTGGTGCGTCCCAGGACCAGCTGGCCATGACCGCAGCTGCGTCAGTGCGGAACCCGAACGTGGCGTACAGCAGGGCATGCGCCCCGCCGTGGTTGTTGGCCCACGTCCAGGTAAGCAGGGTTGGGATGGCGGCGCCGACGATGAACCCCGACGCGGTCGCCAACACTTTCCTGGGTGGGTAACGCAGTCGGTTGCGCCTCGTCGCTATCCCGGTGAGAAGCAGGACTGCCGCAAAGACGAAGGCATCTGCGAAGTTCTGCTTCATGAGCATTGCCAGGCTTGCCGCCACTCCCGCGAAGACCGCGAACACCACAGTCTGCGCTCGACTGATGGTGGCGACGGCAGCACGCAAGACGGACGCGACAGAAATCGACACGAACATGGCCGCGGCGAGTTCGCCGTTGAGGCCTTGTGAGGCGAGCAGCACCGAGGACGCGAACGCAAACGCGGTCCAGGCAGCCCAGCGAGCTGCCGGGCGACCACCGATCGCGTCGGCGGCCTGGGCGACGGCGGCGACGAGGATGACCGCAATGACTGCCGCAGCCAGGCGTACGCCGTAGGGACCAAGTTGTTCGGCGCCGGCGAATAGTCCGATGAGGCCTGGTGGTCTGTCCACCCACTGCGGCCCGTACAGGTAGGGACCCGCGGCGCGCCAGTGTAAGGCGACCACCGCAAAGCCTCCCTCGTCAGAGCCGAGTTGGGGGGTGAGGGACATCAGGTGGATGAGCAATGTGGCAAGGCATGCCAACGCGACGGAGTGCCGCGTTGCCTCGTGGCGGATCGAAGGCCGATCGAGTTGGTGTATCCGACCCCAGCCGATACGACTCGTTCCCGTCGCGCGCCGGTCGAGTTGACTCTCCCGGCTCATCGTCGCTGCGCGCCGGTGCCAGAGAAACTGGGGTCACTGAGAAGTGACACCTGGGTGATCATGATTCGACGCTAGGCAGGACAACCTGTCAGCGACCTGATTGATCAGCCGTCTGCTCCCGCCGTCGGGCCACCTGGTGTGGACCCCCGGCGATTGCGGTGTGGGGAGTGGTCAGGGCAGAACGAACCTTTAATGGTCGACTCGAGGTCGCCGATCAGGAAACGAGCTCGGGACTGCTCCGATTTGGTGAATTGGGGCTCGGAGACGAGCCCGGACCACGCCAGCAACCGGTCCGCGATCCTTGCGGAGACAGAGTGACAACCAGACCGGTGGCAGCCCCGGGTCGGACCGGGCCGGGTCGGGTCGGTCGGTCGGTCGCAGGGTGAGCGGGACTCGGACTTCCTGTCAGGTGTGGAGGCCGAACGCGGACAACATGGATGGCGCCGAGGCAGCCTCACGCAGTGGCGGTGCCCCCAGCACCTCGTCGTAGAGGCCCGTCAGCGCGTAGTGCGTAAGGGGTTCGTCGACGACGACGCCGGTGAGGTCGGGATGCAGCACGCTTGTCAGCACCGTGTTGTCCTGGTGATGGTCGTCCTCGTCTGCCGTGATCACGACCACCAGTCGTCCGGAAGCGAAATCCGGGCCGGAGAGCACCTGTTCGAGCTGGCCTTTGAGCCACGCATCGGCCGCAGAGAGCGGGCAGTCGTGGGCGTCGTTGCATAGGTCGGGAATCACCATGCCCACGTTGGGCAGGCTGCCGGAGGTGACGTCGCTGGCGAGCTTCTCGATCGGTACGTCGTGCTGTCGGCACGCAGCGGTCTCGTCACGGAAGTAGGCCCAGGGGTTGTGTCGCACGGCGTAGCGACCGCTGCTGAACGGGGCACAGTTGTCGATCATTCCCTCGGCGTACAGCGTGGCCGTCTTGCCCATGGAGAGCGCCTGGCCGAAGACGGATTCGCCGCTCACTGAGGTGGCCGCGGGCGCCAGGTCCTGTTGAACGCCGAATGTGCTGCCGCCCGCAACCGCAAGGTAGTTGGGCAGCGACGGGTGCTGGATCGCTTGGTAGTGGGTGGCGTAGCCGTACTTCTGGGCCAGCCCGAGGGTGTAGGGCATGCCTTGTTTCATCTGGTCCAGGGAGTGGTTCTCCACCATGAACACCAATACCTTGCTCACCGGTGTCGAAGCGCCTGTCTGCGTGGCCCCGCTCGGCGCCTGTGTCGAGGAACAGGCGGCCATGAGCAGCCCCAGGATCAGCGCAACTATTGCCACCTTCGCGCAATTCGTGAGTCTCAACAACCTGTCCCCCTGATGATGGCTTAGGTCATGATGGTGTGCCGGGAGACCTGCCAACTTCCTGATTGAGGAAGATCGAAGCGTCCGAAATTCGCCGACGTCGGTTTGGCGCAGTCGTGGTCCGACTGACCAAGGGCGTCAGGTCATTGCCGACACCGGGGCGAAGGCTCAGGGTCCCGGATGCGTGCAGGTTCAGCACGATGAACCGCCCCGGGATGTCTGGAGACTTTGGCCTGGCTGAGGCACCTGTGTTGTGGCTGTGGTGGTCAGTCTGCGGCTTCGGCTCCGCCGGCGTCCTTCTTGAGTGTTGCTGTCTGGGGCGCGGTGTCGACTGCGCTGACTTCGACGGTGACGTCGAGGGCGTTGGTGTCGGTGTAGTAGAGGCTGAAGTCGTTGACGGCGAAGTGGTCGGTGGCGCCGGTGTTGTCGAAGTGGGCCACGCGTTGCCCACCGGCGGGGATGGTGAAGGTGTCGGGGAGCTTGGCGTAGTAGCTCTCGGTGACTGCGGTCTTGGGATCGTCGAACGTGTAGTAGACCTCGAACGCTGTCAGGTCAGCGGTCCCGGTGTTCGTCAGCGCGATCTCGAGGTGGTCCGATGCTGTCTTGCCTGTGCTGTCGACGTTGTTCTCTACCAGCACCGAGTCGATCTTGAGTGCCTGGACGGTGGAGCTGTTGGAGATGGGGTTCGTCTTGACGGGCAGGACAGGGGAGCCGGCAGCGGGTGAGGTGGTGCTCCCCGCGGGCTGACCTGCTGGCGAGGTACTGCTGGAGGTTGTGCCTCCGGTGCAGCCGGCGAGGACGACGGCGGCTAGGACGAGGCTTGAGCCGAGGATCGCGCCGCGGGCACCGCGGGTGGTTGCGAAGGGGTGGGTGGTTTTCATGAGGTGCCTCCCGGCGGGATGGTGGGTTGGGTTTTGAAGGTGCGGCGGAGTCCGGCGAACATGGCGACGGCGTAGGCGAGAAGCCACGCGATGTCGTTGCGGGTCTCGTTGAGTAGCCAGGGCAGGTCGTAGGGCCGGTAGCGGTCCTTGACGTCGCTCATGGCGAAGGCGAATCGCTCGAAGTGCTTGGACAGGGAGGCTTCTTCAATTCCGGTTCGGATTCGTTCGTAGCCGGTGAAGTGTTGAAGTACGGCGAGTTCCCCGTCGTGGTCGAGACCGAGTGCCTGGAAGAGCCCGCCGGGCAGCTGGTTGTCGGCGTCCATGGTGTCGCCGATCTGGGGCAGGACCAGGACCACGAGGAGCCAGATGCCCAGAGCGATCAGGAGCCCGTTCGCGGCGAAGCGTGATTTGGCGGTGGCGATCGCGCCGAGGCAGTAGAACGCGCCGAGGTAGAGCAGTGCTGCGATAGAGGCCAGTGCGATCTGGAACAGCTCGCCAGGATTGACCCAGTCTCGTCCGAGCAGGCCGATGCTGACGATGCCGACGATGAGGGTGGTTGCGACGAGGGTGGCGAACACGCCCATGGCACCCAGGAAGGTCCCGGTGGCCTGCTCGCCGGCGGTGACGGGCCGGGTGCGGATCAGGGGCAGGGTGCGGTTCACACGTTCTCGGGAGACGCTGAGATAGCCGAGCGAGATCGCGATCACGGCGCCGATGATTTCCAGGTATTCCAGGGGGCCGCGGAGCAGGGACAGCGGCGCGAGCGGGGTAGGGGCGATCCTGTCGAGCCCTTGTGCCTGTGCGGCGGCCAGATACGCGTCGTACTCGGCCAGCTTGGCCGCATATCCGGCCGAGGCGATGTAGACCGAGGCGGCGGTCACCAAGATCAGCAGGATGACCAGGATCAGCAGGATTCTGCTGCGCACTGCCGCGCGGTACTCGTGTTTGGCGATGGCAAGGACCCTGGCCCGGCGTGTGCCTGGGTTACGCGTGGTCATGGTCTGGTTACTCATTGCTGGCGCTCCTAGAGAAGTCGTGGCGCTGGACGAGCGCGAGCGTGATCAACAGCAAGATGGCGGCCAGTGCTGCGACCGGGAGCAGCCGCAGGACGAGTTGGCCGGTCGACTCGTTGGGCGCGGTGTTGAGGATGACCGCGGCGGTGGCCTTGTACTGCTCGACGACCGAGAAGGGTTGGCCGTGCGCGGTGATCTGGAAGAACTTCTGCGAGGTGCCGATCGGTTCGATGATGGGATTGAGCGACTGGGTGGGGCGCAGACCAGAGGTGAACTGAGGAACCACGAAGGTGATCACCAACCAGGCGCCCATCGCGCTCAGAAGGGCAAGGGATCGTCGACGGGTGACCAGTACGGCGATGATGCCGATCAGGACGAAGCTCATGAGGTACAGCCACGACAGTGAATAGAACAGTCCGAGCCGGACGACCTCAGAGACTGCCAATCCGTGGTTCACGACGAGAAGGGACAGGGTGCTGACGATCAGGCTGGCGCCCAGGGCGATGGCTAGTGCGGTGGCGGCGCTGGTGACCTTGCCCATGGCGTACTGGGTTCTGGTGATGTGGCGGGAGAACAGCAGCCGGCCAAGTCCGCTGGCTTCGTCCTCGACCACGCTGAGGTGTCCCAGGACCAGTGCGAACAGGGCGCCGATCAGGGGCACGTAGACGACCATGTTGGACAACAGTGAGAGTGCGGGTTTCAACAGGAACGGGTTGGCAGGCGCAGGTTGACCGGTGGCCGTCATGAGTTTGGCGGCCTCGTCGTAGACCCTGCCGATCGTGTGGTTGCTCGACCAACCGAGCAGCCCGGCGAGCGCGCTGATCAGGACGAACGATGCGAGCAGGGCTGCGAACACGCGTTGGCGGCGCAGTGCCACCAGCTGGTGGGTGGCAATGGTGGCGATCATGCGGAATCACGGTCCATGCGCACGTAGATGTCCTCGAGCGAGGCTTCGTCGGGGAAGCGTCGGGTCGTCTCCTCGATGGAGTCCTTGTAGATCAGCTCACCGTGGTTGAGGACGCCGATCGTGGTGCAGACCTTGGCGACCTCGCTGAGCAGGTGGGTGTTCATGAAGACCGTCATCCCGAGGTCGACGTTGAGCCGCAGGATCGTTTCTCGCAGCTGCCGGACTCCGAACGGGTCGAGTCCGGTGGTGGGTTCGTCGAGGAACAGGACCTGGGGGCGGTGCACGATGGCCTGGGCGATGCCGATCCGTTGGCGCATCCCGGAGGAGAAGGTGCTGACCCTGCGGTTCGCGAGGTCGGCGCAGTCGAGGTAGGCCAAGGTTTCGGCTGCTGCTGCGCGGGGGTTGGGGACGCCCGAGAGCGTGGCGAAGAACGTGAGGTTCTCGGCGGCAGTGAGGTGGCCGTACATGCGCACCTCCGCGGGCAGGTATCCGATGCATGCCGTGACCTCGCCGCGCTGGGTGACCACGTCGTTGCCGCACACCTGCGCGGAGCCGGAGGTGGGTGTGATGAGGGTGGTCAAGATGTTGATCGCGGTGGTCTTGCCGGCGCCGTTGTGGCCCAGGAATCCGAAAATCTCCCCGTGCTCGATGGTCAAATCGATGTCGCGCAGCACCGGCTCGGTGTCGTAGCGGTGACTCAGTGCGTGAAGCTGGATCGCTGGCGCGGCCATGGCTTCCTCCTCGTGTTCGTCGGTGAGAACGACGCTACGAGGGGGTCAGCCAGTGCCCGGCCGGCTCAATGCCAGCGGACGGCCAGAACTTCAGCCGGTTTCGCGACGCAGCACGATCTGGACCTGTGGCGATGCTTCGGGACGGGTGATGAGCAACTTGGCGCCCATCGCTTCGGCGTACCGTCGGGCGAGGGGGAGCCCGAGTCCGTGCGTCGATGCCCGGGGTGCGCGGGGTGCCTCGGATCGCTGTTGTGGTGATCCGTCGGCGGTGGTGAATCCGGGACCCTCATCACTGACCGTGATCGTGACGACCTCTGGCTGTACGCCGATGCGCACGCTGACGGTCCCCGCGCCGTGGACCAGTGCGTTGTCGAGCAGGACGTCGAGGACGTGCGTGAGACAGGCGGCGTTCCCGAGCACCGCAGGGACGTGTCCGGCGCCGTGGAGGGCGAGCGCGCGTTCCTCGCGGACCAGGCGGGACCGCCACCGGGGGAGGACCTCGTCGAGCACGTCGTCTGGGGCGATGGCCGCATTGGTGGTGTGGGGTCCGCGGGCGATGCTCAGCAGTTCGGTGATGGTGGCCTCGAGCCGGTCAACGTCCTCGAGTGCTTCTCGCAGCACGAGCTGTGGGTCCTCTCGGGGGAATCGAAGCTCGGTCTCGAGGGCTGCTCTGAGGCCGGTTACCGGAGTTCGCAACTGGTGGGAGGCATCGTCGCTGAACGCGCGCTCCCGGGACACCAGGTCATCGAGTCGTCTCCCGGTGACACTGAGCGCTTCACCGGCCTCATCGAGCTCGGGGATCTTGCTGGCGGGGACGTCGACGGCGAAGTTGCCGTGGCCCAGCTCCACTGCTGCGTCGCGCAGCCTGCGGACGGGTCTCGCGAGACGTCCGGCGAGAACCGCGCCGATGAGGGCCCCGATGGCGACGACACCAAGCGCGAGGGCGCCGAGTAGGGCGAGGAAGTTGCGGGATCGGCGATTGCTGGCAGAGGTGGCCTGCTCGGCGCGGATCAGGCCGATGACCTGTTCGTTCGCGGCGACGGGGACAGCGACCAATCGGGAACCGGACAGCTCGGCGTCGATGATGCGATTCCCCAGGGCCTCCCGCACAGCAGGCTCGACCTGTTGTGGTCCTTCTCCGGCGATGAGCATGCCCTCGCTGGAGTACAGGCCCAAGGTGATGCCGTCGTTGTTCTCGGGGAGCTCGACGGGGTCCAGGTTTTCGGCGAAGTCTGCCGGGACTTCTCTGGCCGCCAGCACAGCCTCTCGTTCGACACGCAGCGCGGCGTCTTCGTCCACCAGTTGACGCACCACGATCGCTAGGGGGAGCGCGAACAAGATGATGGAGATGGCGGTCACCGACAAGATGGCCGCGAGGATCCGGCGTCTCACGAGATTTCGAACCGGTAGCCCACCCCGCGCAGGGTGGTGATGCGGCTGGCGTCCAGGTCGCCGTCGATCTTGCGCCTGAGTGCGGCGATGTGGAAGTCCAGGGTCTTGGTGGAGCCGAACCAGTTCTCGTCCCACACGTCGCTCATCAACGTCTCACGCGACACGACGCTTCCTGCGTCGGTGAGGAGACGCGCCAGCAGGTCGTACTCCTTGGCGCGCAGGTCCAACTCAGTTCCGTCGAGCCAGATGCGTCGCGCCGGTGCGTCGATGCGCAGATCGCCCACCACCGCATCAACCGCTGGATGCGGGTCGCGGCGGCGCAACTGGGCGCGGATGCGGGCGAGAAGTTCGGCGAGCTTGAACGGCTTGGTGATGTAGTCCACGGCGCCGGCGTCGAGGCCGACCACGACGTCGAGTTCGTTGTCGCGCGCTGTCAGCATCACGATGTCCAGACTCGCGTGGTCTTGGTGGATGCGCCGACAGACCTCAAGTCCGTCACCATCGGGAAGCCCGAGGTCCAGCAGAACGAGGTCAGGTCGCTGCTCGTGCGCAGCCGATACGCCGCGCTCGCCGGTGCGTTCCCACCGCGCGTCGTACCCGGTCCCGATCAGGGCGCGCAGCAGCGTCGAACCGATCCGCTCGTCGTCCTCGATGATCAGGATGTGTTGGGTAGTCACTTTCAATCACCTTAGGTCGCTAACTGGCCCCAAGGCCGCAGGTCGCCGGGGCCGGGTGGTGTTGGCCGCCATCCGGGCCCGTGGTCGGCGGCTCGTTTCGGCGAAAGCGTGACGCCCGCCGGCGCGGCAGTGGGGCCCGCCGCAGGTGGCGGCGGGCCCCACTGGTGTACCGACTATCCGGTGGTGCAAGGTTCGGCGACCTGAACGGGGGACGGGTCGCTTACTTGGTCTCGCCGGACTCGTCGGCGTCCTGGTGGCCGGGCTCGTTGGGGTTGGCGTCCGGGCCCTGGTTGGGTCCGTCGTCGGCGCCCTCAGCCTCTTCGGTGCCCTCGGCTTCGCCGGACTCGTCGGCGTCCTGGTGGCCGGGCTCGTTGGGGTTGGCGTCCGGGCCCTGGTCGGCTCCGTCGTTGGCCTCCTCGGCGCCCTCGACCTCGGTGGCGTCATTGGCCTCGCCGTCGCCGTCGGACTGCTGGACGCTGTGCGTCGGGCTGGTGGGGGTGGCCTGGGCGGTGACTGCGCCGCCGATGCCGAGTGCGGCCAGGATCGCGGCCGCCCCGGTGATCGCGACGTTGCGCTTGAGGTTCCTCATGGTGTGTCTCTCCTCGGGTGGGTGATCGCTGGTTGCGACCTTGTGCCAACAGATTGCCGGGGGAGCACTGTGAGGAGGCTGAGAGACCCTGAGAGCTTCCTCATCGCCAGTGTTGATGACGTGGTGCTGGTGGTCATCGGGTCAGCTCGACGGAGTCGAAGAGCATTCCGGATTGGTCGATCGCGCGCACCGTTAGGCGATCGTCTTCGGCAAGCAGGTCGATGTAGTGACGGGTTGATGCGGACACTTCCGTGAAGTCTTCTCGTCCGGTGGGCCGCAGCGTGGCCGCGCCCCCGGAGACCACGTAGGTGACACCACCGATGGGCTTTGACCTCTGGTAGTCATGGTCGTGGCCGGCCAACACCAGAGGGACGTCGTACTGCTCGAAGATCGGCACCCACTGCTGCTGAATCTGCGTGTCGGAGCCGTGGAAGCCGGCGGAGTACGCGGGCTTGTGCATCACCACGACCGTCCAGGCAGCATCAGTGGGCGAGGCTAGTGTCTCCTTCAGCCAGGTGATCTGCGCAGGGTTGTCGACCTGCTCGGTGTCCAGCACGACGATGCGGACGATGCCGACCCGATCGGTGTACCAGGTCCGCTCGTCGCGTCCGGCCTGGTTGAGGATGGAAGCCTGCTCGTCGCTCATGTAGTCGTGGTTGCCCAACACCGGCACGAGGCGGGTGCCTCGACTGGTCAGCGGAGTGAAGACGTTGGTAATCCTGGCCGCGGCCTGATCTGCGTCACCGTCGGGGTAGATCAGGTCGCCCAACAACACGAGCCCGTCGTAGTTGCGCCGCCGACCTTCGTCGACCATGGCGGTGACGGTCGCGTCGATGGCGCTACCGGGCCCGGTGCCGGTATCGCCCGCTAGGGCGATGCGTGTGAGCGTGGAGGCGGGAGCCGCGGGGGTTGGTGTTCGGGAGAGTTCCTCAATCGGCGTCGGGCCACCCAGGACGCTGAACCCGATCCAGATGGCCACCACACATGCCGTAGCGATCACGGCGGCAGTGAGACCGAGGGCGACTCGTCTGGTCACGTGATGTGCCCTTCATCTTCAGTCTGCGGACGGAGCTGCGTTGAGCGTGCGCCTCGTCGGCTGTGAGGAGGCTGAGAAGGCCGTAGCGTTGGGTCTTCTCAGCGTGTCCTCAGCGGCGGACCGTCAAGATGGGCGCTGACAGGGAAGGCAGGTGGGCCGGTGCGGGTGCTCATGGTCGAGGACGAGGTGCGGCTCGCTGAGACGGTGAGCCGGGGCCTGGTCGCCGAGGGTTTTGTCGTCGACATCGTCCACGACGGCGCCGAGGGGCTCGAACAGGCCCAGTCGCGGGACTACGACGTGATCATTCTCGACATCATGCTGCCCTCCTTGAACGGCTACGACGTGTGCCGCGGGTTGCGCGCGGCCGGTGTGTGGACCCCGGTGCTGATGTTGACGGCCAAGGACGGGGAGTACGACCAGGTCGATGCCTTTGACCTCGGAGCCGACGACTACCTGACCAAGCCGTTCTCCTTCGTCGTCCTGGTCGCCCGGCTCCGGGCGCTGGTCCGACGTGGCGCACCGGAGCGTCCCACGGTGCTGCAGGTCGGCGACCTGTCCCTCGATCCGACCACCAGGGCGGTTCGTCGCGGCGAGACCGACATCGACCTCACTCCTCGGGAGTTCGGCCTGATGCACTTCCTGATGCGCCACCCCGGCGAGGTGGTGTCGAAGCTGGAAATCCTCCAGGGCGTGTGGGACCTGAACTACGAGGGCGATGAGAACGTCGTCGAGGTCTACGTCGGCTACCTGCGCCGCAAGATCGACCAGCCATTCGGTCGCCAGTCGATCCAGACGGTGCGCGGGGTTGGCTACCGCATATCGGGTGCCGGGAGCTGACTGATGGGTACGAGATTCCGTGGTGTCCGCTGGCGGACCACCGTTGCGGCCACCCTGACCGTCGCGGTCTTCTTGGCCGTCGCCGCCCTCGCGTTCGGGTTCGCGCAGCGACAGCAACTGGAAGCCTCCATCACCGAGGCCGCCCGAGGCCAAGCCGCTGACCTTGCCTCGCAGGTCGCCCAGGACGGGGCCGGTGCAGATCTGGTCACCGGCGCGGGAGACCAGTCCTTGGTGCAGATCGTCGACGCTACCGGGAACGTCATCGCGGCCAGCCCCTCGGTGGAGGGTGAGCCGCCGGTGGTCGACGCCCGCCCTGAGCCAGGGGCCACCAGGACTGTTCGTTCACGTGCCCTGCCGATCGGTGAGGGTGAGGAGTTCGTGGTGGTCGCTCGGGGCGTCGCGGGGCCTGATGGTCCTGTGGTGGTCCTGGTGGCGGAGAGCCTCGAGCTGGTGGGCCAGTCCACCGAGGTCGTGGTCAACCTGCTGCTGATCGGCTATCCCGTGGTTCTTCTGGGGGTCGCCCTGACCTCGTACTGGCTCGCTGGTCGTGCGCTGGCGCCGGTCGAGGCGATTCGGACCCGGGTCGCGAAGGTTCAGGGGACGTCGGGTCTGGATGCGCGGGTGCCCGTGCCCGAGGGCAATGACGAGATCGCCCGGCTCGCCGTCACGATGAATGGGATGCTTGAGCGGCTGCAGACTGGCAGCGACCGACAGCGCCGTTTCGTGGGTGACGCCTCGCACGAGCTGCGCAGTCCCCTGGCCACCATCCGGGCCGCCCACGAGATCGCGACCCTGCACCCCGACAGCGGTGACTGGACCGCGACCAGCCGCGACGTGCTCGCCGAGCTCGACCGCCTTGACCATCTGGTCGCGGACTTGCTCCTGCTCGCTCGCGTCGACGAGCACGGACTGAGCCGCCGAACTGTCGACGTCGACCTCGATGACCTACTCAACGACGAGGCGAACCGACTCCGCAAACTCAGCACCACCCTCACCGTCACCGTGACGGCGCCCCCGGTGCGCATCCAAGGTGACCCCGTCCAACTGGCCCGAGCGCTGCGCAACCTGGTCGACAACGCCGCACGTCACGCCGAGAGCCACGTCGACCTCAGCCTCCAGATTCGCGGCGGCCACGTCGTGGTCGCGATCGAAGACGACGGGCCCGGCATCCCGGAGGCCGAGCGTGAACGGGTCTTCGAACGCTTCGTGCGCCTCGACGAGAGCCGTACCCGTGCCAGTGGTGGCACCGGCCTAGGGCTGGCGATCGCCCGCGAGATCAGCACAGCCCACGAGGGGAGCCTCCACGCGGAGGCTGGCGCGCGCGGAGCTCGGCTTGTGTTGGTGCTCCCGTACGAAGGGACCGCGACACGGGGCTGAACAACCCATTGCGATCCAGCGAGTGATGCCGTGGCTGGACGTCCGGATCGTCGCCCAGACGCAGGTCGGCTGAGTCGTCACACCCGCGCGAGCCTCGCGACATACGGGTGGAGCCCGACGTGTCAGCAGGTCCCTAGCACCCCGTTCCGTAGCACGGAGCGTGGCGTCGCGTTCAAGGTTGGTTCAATCCGACTTGCGAACGCCACGATGCCTCAACGCGACCATGAGCAGGGCCGCTGACAAGATTTGGGCCACTGCGACGAGCAGGACGAGGAGGAAGCGGTGCTCGGTGTACAGGCCGCCGGCCAGGGTCCCACCGATCAGCGCGGCTACGCCCTGGAAGGCGGCAAACACGCCGTAGGCGGTGGCGAGTCGGTTTTGGGGGACCAAGTCGGCCACCAGCGCTTTGACGGTGGAGTCCTGGACACCGGTCACGGCGCCCCAGATGAGGACACCGGTGAGAACCAAGGGCAAGGTATTGGAGAGGGCGAGCGCCGGGACGGCGATGATGACGGCTGGCAGCGTGTAGAGGATGGCGGCTCCCCAGCGGTCGTAGGCGAACCCGGTGCCCAGAGCTGCCACCGCTTCGGTCGCCATCGCCGCGGCGTACAGAAGAGGCACCACGGCCGTGGTGACCAGTCCGGCGTCGACCAGGTGGTAGGAGATGACGCCGAACGTCATCAACCCCAGAGTGCCGAGGGCACACGAGATGGCGAAGGCGTAGAAGTGTGCCGGCAGTGCCCGCGGCTCGACGATGGTGGTCACCGGACCTGACGCTTTGGCTTCGCTGTCGGCTGTGTCGGTGGTTTCGCTCTGGGGCTGCGAGTCCGCGGAGTGGCGCCTGAGACGGAATAGCAAGAGCATGCACACCGCTCCCGGAACGGCGAGCACGGCAAAGGCAGGCCACTGGACACCGGTCAGCGCGATGACACCGGCCACTACGAGCGGGCCGGCAAACGCCCCAATTTGATCGAGCGCCTTGTGCACGGCGAATCCGCGGCCGCGTCCGACTGAGACGGCGACGCGGGCGAGCAGGGCGGACTTCGACGGGCTACGGATCGCCTTCCCAGCGCGCTCGAGCAGAATCAGTGTCGCGGCCAGAGCCAGACCGAGGCTGCCCACGAATGGTGCGACCGCCAGAAGAGGAACGCACACCGCAGTCATGGCGTACCCGAGGATGGTCAGAGACCAGTAGCGGCCACTGCGGTCCGCGAGCGGGCCAGAGAACAGTCGCAAGACGAGGGCCATGGCTTCGCCGGCCCCGGTGATGAGGCCCACTGCCAGCGCTGAGGCTCCGAGACTCCCAAGGAACGGCCCAGCGACTGAGCGCATGCCCTCATAGACCATGTCGCCAGCGAGGCTGACAACTCCAAACGCGACCACCGTCCGCCAAGGCGACCAAGCGAAGGGAGCACCCGGCGCCGGACCAGGCTCGAGGGAGCTCATCGATTCACCCAGTCATGTGAATTCGAAAGACGAGTGGCCACTACGTGCAGCCTAGGCATTCGCCTGCCTACCCATCGCCTGCTGCCCGCCCTGCCTCCCGCCACCTCGAAGGCGGACTTTGGAGATGGGCTGTGCCCCGGGTGGGGGACCCCGGGGCACAGGACTATGACTGGAGACTGGCTCATGCCGTGGCGGTCGCCTCCAGGGCCGCGGCCTCGGTGGTGTCGGTTCGGCGCTGCTGGACGGTGAACCAGCTGACTGCGGCGACGATGACGATCAGGAAGAGGCCGCTGGTCGCGTTGGCGCCCAGACCGAGGCCGCCGTCGGCGGGGGCCTGGGTGAGGTAGTCGCCCATGGATGCGCCGAAGGGTCGCGTCAGGATGTAGGCAGTCCAGAAGGCGAGGACCGCGTTGAGTCCGCCCTTGAGGTGGGCGAGGGTGACCAGGGCGATCAGGAGGCCGAAGAGGCCGGCGGATGGCAGGTAGCCCAGTGCGAGCTTCTCGCCGACGAGGTCGCCGGCGGAGGTGCCGAGGGCGAAGGTGAGCAGGATCGCGGCCCAGTAGAAGGCTTCGCGGCGGCTGGTCAGGATGGTGTGGATGGACAGCGTGCGTTCGGAGCGGAACCAGGCGGCGAAGGTCGCGGCGAGGGCGGCGCTGAAGACGATGGTGGTGGTCCAGAGGCTGACGCCGAAGTTGTCGACGAGGTTGTCGGTGATCAGGGTGCCCATGATGCTGATCAGGACCACGGCGGCCCAGTAGATCGCCGGGATGTAGCGGCGCGCCCGGAACTGGAAGGCGAGGGCGACCGCGGTTATGGCGGCCATGATCAGAGAAGTGACGGTGAGGCCGAGCCCGACGTTGGTGGCGAGAAAATCGGCGGCAGTCTCTCCGACGGTGGTGGCGAGGATCTTGACCACCCAGAAAAGCAGGAAGACCTCGGGCACCTTGTTGAGCATTGCGGAAGCAGTGCTGCGCGAGGGTCGGTTGACGGATCGGCTGGCTGTTGGGTTCGCGGCGGGCATCGGGTTCGGTGTGGTCATGAGGAGAGGGTCCGGCTCCGAGCCTGTCAATGACCTGACTGGCGCCGGAGCTGTGCACGTTTTGCTCAAACGTGGGGGAGACGGACGGTGAACCGGGTCGGGTTTCCCGCGCGAGTGAGTTCGACGTCACCTCCGCACGAACGTGCGACGCGACGCGCGAGAGCCAGTCCGAGGCCGGCTCCGGAACCGCCGCCAGCGGTCGTGCCTGCCTCAAAGATCCGCTCGAAGTCGCCTTGTACGCCGGGCCCGTCGTCCTCGACGACCAGGTTCACACTCGTGCCCTCAGGGTCGACGTAGATCCGTACGGCAGAGGTCGCGAACCGGGCTGCGTTGGCCATGACTGGTGCGAGTGTCCGGACGGCAAGGACGTGCGGCATCCCGAGGCGTAGGTCCGGCACGCCGACGTCCATCGCGACGTCGGTGGGCGTGCCTTGAACGACCTCGTCCACGACGTCGATGAGTGATGAAACCGCGGACTCGGCAACGTCCCGCTCGGTGCGTGCGAGTTCCAGGAGGGTCGCGATGGTGCTCGTCATCCGGTGGGAGGCCGCAGAAATCTCGTTCACGTACTCTCGGGCGGAAGGTGAGAGGTCGTTACCCATCAGGGCGAGGTCGGCGTTCCCCTGGATGGTGGTCAGGGGCGTGCGCAGCTCGTGGGCCAACTCGGAGGTGAGGTGTTGCTCGGACCGGATGGCCGCGGTCACCCTGTCGAGCAGGGTGTCCAGGGTCCCAGCCAACGCGGTGAGTTCGTTGGTGGGAGGGCCGAGGGCGAAGCGACGGGTGAGGTCGTGTTCGCTCCAGTCGGCGGCGGTGGTGGCCAGCACCGTGACTGGACGCAGAGCCCGTGTGGTGACCCAAGCTGCGAGGGCCGCTGCGGCGGCCGTGGCGATCGCTCCCGTTGTCAGGCTGACGATCAGGGCGTAGAACTCGGCCTCCTCGTAGGGAGTGAGGACCTCGTCGACGATGACGACTCCGTTGGCGCCGGCTGCGGTGACGAACGGACGCGCGAAGACCCGACGGTTGTCGCCGACGTTGCGAAGTTGGGTGGTGGACGTGGTGCTCAGGTCGGCGTAGGCGTCGGCCAGTTCACCGGGAACTAGCCCGGCGACTAGTGTGCCGTCGGCGTTGTAGACGACGACACCGCGGTCAAGGTCTGCGTCCGGTACGGACAGTGCGCCATCCTCCGAGGTGGAAGTTGTCGACCCTGCCACGGCGTCGGCGCGGTCCTCGAGTACCCGATCGACGTCGCGCTTGGTCTGCGCAGCCAGGACGAGCTGTACGAGCACCGTCAACACCACCATGGCGAAGGCCGTCACACACGCGGTCAGGACGACGATCTGCCGCCGGAAGGAACCGGATGGCACCGGTGGTTTCACGTGAGCTTGAACCCGACGCCGCGAACGGTCTCGATGGTGACGGGTGAGTCGATGGATTCGAGCTTCACCCGAATGCGACGGATGAAGGAGTCGATGGTGTTCTCGCTGACGATCGAGCCGTCGGGCCAGGCGGCCGCCACCACGGCCTTGCGTCGGGCAACCTCTCCGGGGCGCGAGGTGATCGCGGCCAGCATGCGGTACTCCGTCGGCGTCAGGGGTACTTCCCCTCCTGGGCAGAGCACCCTGTGTCCCGCCGGGTCCAGGGTGAGTCCACCCCTTGCGGGATGAGCGGGCCGTCCCCGTCGACCGAGCGCGTCTACGCGCAGGAGGAGTTCTTTAATGTCGAACGGTTTGGAGACGTAGTCGTCTCCACCGGCATGGAAGCCGGCGATGCGGTCGTGCACGGCGCCGAGAGCGGTCAGGAACAACACAGGGGCGGACTGGCCGTCCGATCGCAGTGCCTGCACTACGTCGCGACCGTCAGAGTCGGGGAGTCCCACATCCATCACGACCACCTCGACGCCGCTGGCAGGGCCAAGGAGTCGCAGCGCTTCTCCGCCATCGTGCGCGCTGCGAACGGTGTGTCCGGCGGACTCCAGGGCGCGGGTGACAAGGCGGCGGATGGCCGGGTCGTCCTCGCACAGTCCGATCAGCATTGACCTCAATACCCTCCTTCGCTGGTTTCAGCCTGTCACGGTTGCGGTCGGTGTGCGGAGGTCCGCAGCCCCCTCCTGACTACTTGTTCGACGCGTACGTCGCCGCCGGTCTCGAACGAGGGCGCCGGCGGCGGGGATGAGTGACAGGGCGACCATGGCGATGGCGAACAGCTCGATGTGCGCGGCGATGATCGGGACTCCGCCGAGGAAGTAGCCGACCAAGAGGAGTCCGACGGTCCATAGAAGCCCACCGACTGCGTTGTACGCCGTGAATTTCCGGCGCGACATTTCAGCGACCCCGGCCACCACGGGGGTGAAAGTCCGAACCACCGGGACGAAACGGGCCAGTACGACTGCCTTGGGCCCGTGCCTGGCAAAGAATGCCTGCGCCTTGGTCGCGTGTGAAGCTGCGAAGAACCGCGAGTTATTGCGAGTAAACACTCGAGGCCCGATCCGCCGACCGATCAGGTACCCCATCTGGTCGCCGAGCACAGCCGCGGCGAAGAGGCCGACGGCGATGAGCCAGAAGGGCAGAGGGATGGCTCCGGCGGCGGCCATCACCCCGACGGTGAAAAGCAAGGAGTCCCCGGGTAGGAAGAACCCTACGAGGAGTCCGGTCTCGGCGAAGATCACAGCCATGGCCACCAGTAGCGCCAGTGGGCCCAGCGACAGCAGAAGCGGTGTCAGTGCGGCGATCATGGCCACAACGTAGAAGGGGGCACCTGTCGTCAACCTGACTGCGCATCGGGATGGAGAGGGACAAATCGGCGGGCACTGTTCCGCGAGATGACCGTCACCGGCTTCTAGCCCAGAATCAACGTGCCCCGGTTGAGTCGCCGCGTACGAGACCCGAGACCCACCCAACCCCAAGAGTCGAAAGCGCCAGGGCATCCGCCACTCGACGACGTGTCAATGATCGCGTTGCTGACGTGCTGAAGTCCTGACGTCGCAGGGGCTCGTGGACGGCTGGTCTGACTCGTGCGCCGAGCAATTGCGGTCGCCCACATTGTTTGACCATGCAAGTCCTCACAGCCCCGTGCCGGGTGAAGTTCGGGTCGCGTCGGGCAGAGTGGTCACCATGAGCCACGAGGACGAAGATGGGAGCGCCGCTGCTGGCGATGAGCTCGTCGCCGCGCTTCGTGACGCTCTGACCGTTGGGACTCGTGATGCTTTCACGGAGCTGTTGACTGACGATGTCCGTTGGGGCGGTGAACATGGTGGGAACGAGTGCACCAACAGGGCCGAGGCGGGTGATCACTACGCCCGTCTACTCGCTGAGGGAGTCACGCTCCAGGTAACCGAGACCACCCGAGACGGCGAGACCTGGCTCGTACAGCTGGCGGTCCGCTCGCCGGACCCGGCGGACTTCCCTGCGAAGCAGACGGTCCGGCTAACCATGCGCGACGGGCTGATCGCTGACATCTGCGAGCTCGACCCGCCACCCACGATCGAGGTGCTCTACTTCGACGGCTGCCCCAACCACGAGGCGTTCCTGCCCCACCTCACGCAGTTGCTCGACGAGCACGGGATCGTCGTACCGGTCACGCTGGTCCGCATCGAGAGTGAAGACCAGGCACGCTCGAGGAAGTTTCTCGGTTCGCCTACCCTGCGCGTCAACGGACACGACGTCGACCCCACCCGGGGTCGCGACACAGACGACGCCTATGCCCTCCAGTGTCGCCTCTACGCCACCCCGACCGGCACCGCCGGTACGCCACCGGACGAGTGGATCATCAACGCACTGGTTGCGAACCCGACCCACGAGGCGGCCATCGCCGCCGTCCGCGGCGGCGACCTGCAGACGCTGGGCGACCTGCTGCGCAGTAACGAGGACCTCGCCACTGCCCGGCTAGCACGCCAACAGGGCCGAACCCTTCTCCACATCGCCACCGACTGGCCGGGCCACTACCCGGAGGTTGCCTCCACCATCGCCGCCCTGGTGGCAGCCGGGGCTGACCCGAGCCGGCCTTGCCTCGGTAAGCACCCCGAGACGCCGCTGCATTGGGCGGCCAGCAGCGGAGACCTTGACGCAATGAACGCACTCCTCGACGCCGGCGCCGACATCGAAGCCACTGGGGCCATCATCGCCGGTGGGACACCGATGGCTGATGCCACCGCTTTCGGGCAGTGGCCGGCCGCGCGCCTACTACTTGAGCGCGGTGCGGCCACGAACCTGTTCGAGTCTGCTGCTCTTGGCCTCGTGGTTCGGGTCGAGGCACACCTGTCCACGAGCAAACCCACCCCCGAAGACATCACGGGCGGCTTCTGGGGCGCCTGCCACGGCGGACAACTCGAGACTGCCAAGGTGCTCCTCGATGCCGGAGCGGACCTCAACTGGATCGGCTATGACGACCTCACTCCACTCGGCGCCGGTAGCCGCGCCCAGGCCGATGACGTCGTGGCATGGCTTCACCGTCTGGGCGCCGTGCAAGCCGCCGGGGACGAGAAGCCTTAAGCAAGTGTGCGGAGGGTCCAACGTCACTCTCCACTGACTCGCAGCGAAGTCTTGATCCGTGTCCATTAAGTGTCCACATTGGGTCCGTTCCACTCCGTGCTGGACGGGTATCCTGAGACTCGAAGCGAGGGCGAATCCCTCACCACACCGAGTGAATCGGTAGCTTCCGGCCCGAAACCGTAGTCACCGCGATGCCCCTGATGGCGTCCAGAGGTCGCAGGTTCAAATCCTGCCCCCGCTACAAAGTGTAAATGCGCAGGTCAGAGGCGGTTTCCGGAGAAGTCCGGGGGCCGCCTCTGCTGCTTCCCCGAGGCTGCATGTCCGCAGGATGTCC
>Ga0209023_10000362_pt1 | contig 72145 bp, 63 predicted proteins | sample LakOneMetagenome_FD_187468 | JGI IMG/M metagenome (GOLD analysis project Ga0209023, IMG submission 187468) | Freshwater and sediment microbial communities from Lake Erie, Canada (SPAdes) (version 2) | ecosystem: Environmental > Aquatic > Freshwater > Lentic | place: Lake Erie, Canada...
GGCGAAGAAAGCCAAGAAGGCCAAGAAGGCGAAGAAGACAGTCAAGAAGGCCAAAAAGTCGAAGAAGAAGTAGTTTTAGATTTTGAAGTGGCTCGAGCGGAGTCGCTCCGCTCGAGTTGCCGGTTTCGGCATTTCTTTCCTAGGTTTCTTGCTCACAGGTTTTTGCCCGAAGCTTTCTGACCCTGGGCTTTTCCTTCCCAACAGTTCTTGCCGGACATGTCTGTCCGGCTTTTTTATTGTCCGCATTTTTCTAAAAATCGTTGACGGAGATGGTCCCTACCGGGCCAGTTGATCCGCGAAATAACCGATCGTCTTGCGATAGATCGTCGCCCTGTTCCATTCGCGCATCGCTTCAAAGTTCGCGGTGCCTTCGCCATACGGCTGGCCACCTTTGAAGCCCGCTGTGCGCAGCAAATTTGCAGTCGACGCCAATACATCGGGAATGCTGTGGCGCAGATCGACATGGCCGTTGCCGTCGAAATCCACGCCGTATTTGATATAGGACGACGGCAGGAACTGGGTCTGCCCGAGTTCACCCGCGAAGGCGCCGATCAGGTCGCGCTGCGGAAGATCGCCGCGCTGGAGAATCTTCAGTGCCGCGAGCAGTTCGCCCTGAAACAGTTCGGTGCGGCGGCAATCATGCGCCATGGTGGTGAGCGTACGGATCACCGGCATTTTGCCGATGTCGCCTTTGCCAAAATCCGACTCCAGCCCCCAGATCGCGACCACGATTTCCTTCGGCACGCCGAAACGCTGCTCGATGCGCGACAGCAATGATGCATGCCGCTGCAGCATCGACTTACCCATCGAGATGCGCCCCGGCCCGACGCGGGTGGCGACGTACTGCTCGAAGGTCTTGTTAAAGGTACCGCGCTGGCGGCGGTCGAACGACAGCACGGCCTGATCCTGCGTCACGCCCGCGAAGGCCTGGCTGATCACGCCCTGCGAAATGCCGGCGGCCGCCGCTTCCTGCGACATGGCGGCGATGAAGGCGTTGAAATCCCCGCCGCAGCGCGCGGCGAGCGCAGGCGTGGAGACCGCAAACAGGCCGACGACAAAACCGAACAGGACGACGAAACGGGACTGGAGGACGCGAGGATTCATGCCGTGGCTTTCTTCAAAATCAGATGATCGCTTATAGCACGGATTGAGGCCCCGAGCGGGCGTGATTTGACGCGCGGCAGAGCCGGTCACGCTCGACTGACGGCGAATTCCATTTGTTGCCGCCGGATTCAGCGATATACGATCCGGAACTGTCATGCCTAAGCCCCTGAACGAATTCACTGTTGCTGACTGGCTGCATCTGCGGCCGATCCTGCACAACTACAAACATGCGCGTTTCCTGCTGAAGTACGAGATCCTGCTGCGCAAGCCGGCGCTGGGCGGCGACATCGAAAAGATCGTTCACGCCGCGTCCGGCAAGAAGCTCCTGACCACGGTCACGTTCAACGATCCGGCCAAGGCCCTTCTTCAGGTCAGAGCCATCAAGCATTTCGTCCCGGACTGCGTTCATCTGCTCGCAGACAACAGCGACGACATGGCGCTGGCGCGGAAGATCGAGGCCATCGCGGAGGAGCACGGCGCGTATTACATGCATGCGCCCGAAGTGCCGTGGCGGGGACTGCATGCCGGCCTGAGCCACGGTTTTGCGATGACATGGGTCTGGCGCCATATCGTGAAGAAGGCCGCGCCCTACGCGTTCGGCTTTATCGACCACGACATCTATCCGACCGCACCGGACGATCCGTTTGCGGCGCTGGCGGATCATTCCATCGCCGGGCGTATCCGGCACCATCCGCCGCGATGGTACCTGTGGCCGGGATTTTGTTTTTATCGCTTCGATGCCGTTTCGAACCTGCGGCTCAATTTTATTCGCGATTGGCTCGGCGCCCTCGATACCGGCGGCGGAAACTGGAAGCCGCTTTATCGTCACGTCGATTCCGCGCAAGTGCATGAAACCAAACTGCGTTACGCGCCGATCCTGCCGGGTATCGAGATAGACGATTGCCGCGTCGAATGGCTTGGGACCTGGCTGCACGAATCCAACGACTGGCGGCATCTCAAAGGGCCGCAGGAACGCGACTTCATGAAAGAGAAGTCCGCTGTCGTGGCCGAGAAGATCAACGCCCTGCTGGCGCAGTAAGGCGCGCATCATCAGCCCTGTTGTTTGAGGCGCGGGCGCGCCGGATTGGTGCGCGCGCGGGGTTTACCCCGTTCGCGCCATCGGTAAGTCCCGACCCTCAATGAGAGGGCGCACGGAACGCCGGATGCGCAAGCGCATCCGCAGTCTCGCGTGCAAAATGAAAAAGCACACGAGCATAGTCACCACGAACACGCCGAAACATCCGGCGTTCCGCGCGCGATGGGGTCATGGCTTGTTTTGCATGCCCCCCGGTGTCCAGTGCTGGCACCACCGTAAGTCGAAGGCGCGGGCTGCCGCGCCAGGATCATGCAACTTGGGCCATCCGGCGCAGCGTGGTCGTCAGCCGCATCACTTGCGCAACCCTCAGCCGATTTGCGCCGGCTTCGGATCGCGCTCGCTCTGGGGCTCGAACGCTGCGGCGCGAGCCATCGCATCCCGCCTCGCAGACCGTGACGATCGCGAACCGCCCCTCTCAGTGAGGCGGGATGAATAGGAATATAATCTTATAATGAAGTATTGTCAAACAAGGAATACAATCTCCTATCCTTGCATTTGTTCTTTATTTGTTCTAATCGGTGAGAATGGCTTTGGCAGCAACAACCCAGATCGAATGGACAGATGCCACATGGAATCCCGTAACGGGATGCACCAAAATAACTAGTGGTTGCGACTTCTGTTATGCGGAACGCTTTTCGGAAAGATTTCGCGGCGTACCCGGTCATCCATTTGAAAATGGCTTTGACCTAACATTGCGCCCTGAGCGAGTCACTCAACCGCTTAGCTGGAAGCAGCCTCGTCGAATTTTCGTAAACTCAATGAGCGACCTTTTTCACAAAGAGATACCAACACAATTCATCGATGCGATATTCGAAACCATGGAGAAAGCAAACTGGCACACATATCAGGTTCTCACGAAGCGCAGTTCGCTCATGATGAAATACCTTCGTGGTCGTTATAAAGAAAGACTAGCGCCTCCACACATCTGGTTGGGCGTTTCAATTGAAGACCAGAAAAATGCTGTACGGTTAAGTCATCTGAAATCTGCGCCCGCCTCGACTAAGTTTGTTTCTTTTGAACCTTTAATTGCATCTGTTGGAAAGATTGATCTCTCGGGAATAAATTGGGCAATCGTAGGTGGAGAAAGCGGACCTAAAGCGCGACCGATGGCTGAAAAATGGGCGATCGAAATTCGAGATCAATGCAGGCGCGATAAAGTTGCTTTCTTTTTCAAGCAGTGGGGCGGCTACCGCCCAAAGGCAGGAGGGAGACTCTTGCGCGGACGTGAATGGAATCAATATCCTAAAGTCCGAAGGACGATTCACATAGAGGCAGCCGAATAGAAGGAGGAAATGTGACGGACCCATATTGCGGCCGCGAGCAAACAAAGGCCAAACATTTCATTTTGAAAAGCTATCTACAAGCACTGGCATTTAAAGTTCTGACATTTTCAGATGTAGCTTATGTAGATGGGTTCTCAGGCCCATGGGAAACTCGGACTGAAAATTTCAGCGATTCCTCTTTTATGATCGCAATTTCTGTCCTTCAAGACGCGCAAAAGCAGATTCAAGAACGCAACGGAGTGCGCCGCCGAATTCGTTGCTTTTTCTCAGAAAGCGACCCCATAGCATTCGCTCAACTTAAACAAGCGGTCGCGCCATTTCACAATCCGCAAGCCGGATTTGAGATACGAACTTTTTGCGGGAAGTTTGAGGACGCAATCGATGAAGTACAACGCTTTATCGACTCAGCTTTTCCTTTGATCTTCATCGATCCCACTGGTTGGACCGGATATCCGTTAGATAAGATCAAGTCACTTTTTCAAAGAAAGAAAATCGAAGTACTTATCAATTTCATGTATGACTTTATAAATCGATTTGCGGCTAGCGACGACCCAGACATCGTTATCTCACTGTCTCCTATCTTGGGCGGTTCCGATTGGCGCGATAGACTTGATTCAAACATGCCTCGCGGGCTCGCCGTCGAAAAACTATTCCGGGAGACTTTAAAAACAGCACTCGATTTAGATTTTGTTGTTTCAACAAAGATCGACAAATCTACGGTCGAGCGACCGCATTTCTTCATTACATACGGAACGAAAAGCAGCAACGGCTTGAAGGCATTTCGTCAAATCGAATACGACGCTCTGCGCCTCCATGCAAAAAATCGATCATTAGCAATAGAAAACAAGCGCGAAGAGCGATCTAAAACGCGCAATATGTTTGCTGCGCACGAGGCCGACATTAAAGAAGCAAGCATTGATGAGATCGTATCTGAACAAAAACGGCTCGCTTCAAATCGGCTTCTGGAAGTTCTTCAAAATCGGCCACCAATAAAATTCTCAACTGTCGTCGTTAGCTTACTACAGGCCTACATGTTGCGCGAAACTAACATCAAAGACATCTGCGTTGATCTCGCCAAGTTGGGAAAAATCGAACCCACGTGGGGCGGAAGCAACAGGAAACCACGGGATGAAGATCTAATTGGATTAAAATCCATCGTTTCATCGAATTAAAAAAACGGCAGGCCTTTCGGTCCGCCGTTTTGTTTCGATAGATTCGTTTGGCGCAATAACAATCATCCTTCGAGGCTCGGGCTTCGCCCTCGCACCTCAGGATGACGCAATCAATTGTCGAGGAAGCTCCGCAGCTTCCGTGACCGCGACGGATGCTTCAGCTTGCGCAGCGCCTTCGCTTCGATCTGACGGATGCGTTCGCGAGTCACCGAGAACTGCTGGCCGACTTCTTCCAGCGTGTGGTCGGTGTTCATACCGATGCCGAAGCGCATGCGCAGCACGCGCTCCTCGCGCGGGGTGAGCGAGGCGAGCACGCGCGTGGTGGTCTCGCGCAGGTTCGACTGGATCGCCGCATCGATCGGCAGGATCGCGTTCTTGTCCTCGATGAAATCGCCGAGATGCGAATCTTCCTCGTCGCCCACGGGCGTTTCGAGCGAGAGCGGCTCCTTGGCGATCTTGAGAACCTTGCGCACCTTCTCCAGCGGCATGCCAAGCTTCTCGGCCAGTTCTTCCGGGGTCGGCTCGCGGCCGATCTCGTTCAGCATCTGGCGCGAGGTGCGCACGATCTTGTTGATCGTCTCGATCATGTGCACAGGAATACGAATGGTGCGCGCCTGATCCGCGATCGAGCGCGTGATGGCCTGACGGATCCACCATGTCGCGTAGGTCGAGAACTTGTAGCCGCGGCGGTATTCGAATTTATCGACCGCCTTCATCAGGCCGATATTGCCTTCCTGAATGAGATCGAGGAATTGCAGGCCGCGGTTGGTGTATTTCTTGGCGATGGAAATCACGAGGCGGAGGTTGGCCTCCACCATTTCCTTCTTCGCCTGCCGGGCCTCGCGCTCGCCCTTCTGCACGCCGAGCACGATCTTGCGGAATTCGCCGATCTCAAGGCCGGTCAGCGCCGCCAGTTCCTGAATGCTCTGGCGCAATTCCTTGATGCGGTCCTTCTCCACCGCGACGAAATTCTTCCAGCCCTTGGCGGCGAGTTTCGAGACGCGGTTGAGCCAGCGCGGATCGAGCTCCGAGCCCTGATAATTTTTCAAAAAGTCTTCGCGGCCGACGCCGTGGGAGTCGCCTAAGCGGAACAGGCGGCCTTCATAGGACACCAGCTTCTTGTTGATGTCGTAAAGCTGCTCGACAAGGGAATCGATACGCGCCTGGTTCAGGCGCAGCGACTTCACCTCGACGACGATCTCGTCCTTCAGCTTGCGGTACTTGCGCTCCTGCGACGGCGACAGCGAGGGACCCGCGGGGCCGCTCTCAAGCTGGTTCTGGATATCCTGCTCCTGCAGGCGGCGCAGCTTCTTATATTCGGATGCGATCTTGTCGAAGGTCTCGACGACCTTCGGCTTCAGCTCCGCCTCGATAGCGGCCAGCGACATCTGGTTCTCGAACTCGTCGTCCTCGTCGCCCTCGCCTTCAGCGGCACCCTCGCTCGGCGCGGCATCGCCCGCGGCGCGGAACGGCGTCGCTGACGACGGTGCTGCGGGGGGCGTCTGCACGGCGGCGATCACCTGCACGGTGCCGTCGGCGTTGACCACAGCATTGGTCGGCTGACCGTCCGGCCCGGTGGGGCCAGCGATCATCGCGGGGTTCATGTTGTTCTTGGCGTCGGGGCCTGCATAGGTCGCTTCGAGATCGATGATGTCGCGAAGGAAGATCTTTCCTTCGTTCAATTCATCGCGCCAGATGATGATGGCCTGAAAGGTCAGCGGGCTTTCGCAGAGACCCGCGATCATCGCCTCGCGTCCGGCCTCAATGCGTTTCGCAATGGCGATTTCGCCTTCGCGCGACAGCAGTTCGACAGTGCCCATTTCGCGCAGATACATGCGCACGGGATCGTCGGTGCGCTCGCCGGGCTCGGACTTCTTGGTTTCGGTGACGGCCTTGGAGGTGACCTCGACAAGCTCGTTATCGGTCTCGTCGGCTTCCTCTTCCTGCTTCTCTTCGTCCTCGTCGTTGGCGTCGTCGGACTCGGAGACGTTGATGCCCATGTCCGAGAGCATCGCCATGATGTCTTCGATCTGCTCAGGCGACGTCGTGTCCGAAGGCAGCACTTCGTTGAGTTGATCGAAGGTCACGAAGCCGCGCTTCTTGGCCTGCTTGATCATCTTCTTGACGGCGGCATCGGACAGATCGAGCAACGGCGACGGAGCGTCAGCGGAATCCTTCTCGGGAGCGTCGGCGGCCTTCTGATCCTTGTCCTTGTCTTTGATCGCTGCCGTCTTTGCCTTGGTGGCCATTCACTGCTCCTGAAACGCGCTCACGACGTGGACCGCTTAGGCCCGACGTTGAAGTGTCTGTTTTGACCCGCATGGATGCGGAAAGGGCGGCGCTTTTGAAGGCACCACCCGGGCCGGATTTGACGTGTGTCCCAACTGTTAGCCGGGCTTGTAGAGCAAGCCTGTTAAGTCTCGATTAACCGTGTTTTTGCGGCCAAAAACACGGTTTGGCGAGTCCTTTTAAGGCCTTGGACCGGCGTGAACAGGCCCTGCCGCAACAAATTCCGTCAAACGCTGCGCTGGAACCTGCCCGAGGATTCGCCGAAGCCCTCGATCAGCGCATCAAGTCCGTCCGTTGCGGCTAGCCGGGCCTTTACATCGTTGAGCCAAGCATTGTTGGCGTCGTTTGATTGCTGCCCGAGCGCGTCTTCGGCGTCCTTCAGTTCTCTAAGTAAGGCGTGGGATTGCCGATGCAAGACAACAAGTTGCTGCCATGTTGAAAGAACGTCCTCTGCCGCAGCGCCCGCCTGCGCGCCCCACACGCTTTTGGTGGTGAGTGCTCGCTCAACTCTTTGAATTTGCTCGCTATATCCATTCATATCCAGCCAAGTGCGGATTCGCGTGCGCTCAGTCTCGGCATCATTGGTCGGGCCATAATTCATAAAGGCCGTGACAATTCCGGCACGCAGCTTGTGGGCTTCGGGATGCGCCAGCTCCAGGGCGGTCGCTTCCTCCAGATGATCGTGCAGCAGCCAGGGGTGATTCAGCAGCGATTGCAGGATCAGGGCCTCGCGCCGGGAGAGCGCGCTGCGCTGGCCGCGCATGATCGAGGAGCCCGCCAACTGGGGGCTGGCAACCTGATAAGGCGACCGATTGATGGTGCGCGGACCTGTGGATAGCCCGCCCCGGGGGTCGTTCCGCCCGCCCCCGCCCGGCGCAAACGGAGCACGCGGCTGGAAACGGCGCGCTGATTCGCTGGCGAAACCGGGCCGGTTGGCGGACCGGAAACCAGCGTTCTGGTAGCCGCCCGCATAGCCGCTCTGAGGCGCAAAAGCGGTGCGCAGGCGTTCGTTGAAATCCTGCCAGTAGTAACGGCGCACGGTCTCGTCACGAATGCCGTTCGTCAGCTCTTTGATCCGCGCTTCGAGTGCCGCGCGCCGTTCGGGCGTCGCGAACGAGCCGCCCTCGATCTCGCGCGACCACACGACTTCGCCGAGCGGCTTCGCCAGTGCGAGCACTTCCTCGATCGCGCCGCGTCCGCCGGAGCGTGCGAGATCGTCCGGGTCTTGTCCTTCGGGCAGCAGCGCGAAGCGCAGACTCTTTCCCGGCTTCAGATGCGGCAACGCCAAGTCTGCCGCGCGCAGCGCCGCGCGTTGCCCCGCGCCGTCGCCGTCGAAACAAAGGATCGGCTCGTCCGCCATCTTCCAGAGCAGTTGCAATTGATCTTCGGTGAGCGCGGTGCCGAGCGGCGCGACCGCTCCGGCAAAACCTGTTGTCACCAACGCGATCACATCGACATAGCCTTCGGCCACGATCAGGGCCGCGCCGTCATGCGTCGCCTGCCGCGCGGTGGCGATGTTGTAGAGATTGTGCCCTTTGTGAAACAGCGGCGTTTCCGGCGAATTCAAGTATTTCGCCTTCGCGTCCTTATCCAGCGCACGCCCGCCGAATGCGATGACACGGTTGCGCGCATCGGTAATCGGAAACATCACGCGGTCGCGAAAACGGTCATAGGGCACGGGAATATCTTCGGCCGCGACCAGCAGGCCCGCCTCAATCATGTCCTCAACCGGAATGCCGAGGCTGCCGAGATGCTCCTTCAGCGCAAAGCGATCCGGCGGCGCGTAACCGAGACGAAACTGCACCTGCGTTTCCGGCGACATCGCGCGGTCGCTGAGATAGCCGCGCGCCTTGGCACCGTTGCGCGACGCCAGCGTGCTCGCGAAGAATTTCGCCGCGAGGTCCATCACATCGTACAACGTCTTGCGGCGCTGCTCGTGACGCGCGGCATCCGGCGTCGACACCGGCAGCGGCATACCCGCCATCGACGCGAGACGCTCCACCGCTTCGGGAAACGTGACGCCTTCGGTTTCCATCACGAAGGAAATGATGTCGCCGTGCTTGTTGCTGGAGAAGTCGTGATAAAATCCCTTCTGATCGTTGACCGTGAAGGACGGCGTCTTCTCCTGATGGAACGGCGACAGGCCTTTCCATTCCTTGCCAGCCCGCTTCAACTTCACACGACGGCCCACGACTTCCGAAACCGGAAGCCGGGCGCGCAGTTCGTCGAGGAATTGGGGCGTGAAGCGCATGAGACTCACGGGTTGGCCAACCGGTCATCAATATAGGACGATCTGTCCTATCCCCTAACTCTTCGTCGGTTGTCCCGGCTATTCACAGGACTTATGGTCGGGGCAGATTTCGAATTGCTCAATGAAAGCAAGAAAATATGGCCTCCGCTCCCCAAACCCTGCTGCAGATCGCCGGTGCCCCGCTGCACCCGAGCGAGTTGGGCAAATCGGCCCTCGTCATCATCGACGCCCAGCTTGAATACACCAAAGGCAGCCTGCCGCTGGACGGCGTGGATTCCGCCATCGTCGAGGCCGCGAAGTTGCTCACGCTGGCGCGCAAGGCTGGCGTGCCGGTGTTCCATATCGTTCAGCATGCGCCTTCGGGCCGCCCGCTGTTCGCCGAGGATGGACCCTTCGCCGCCATCGTGCCGCTGCTGACGCCCGCCGAGGGTGAAGTGGTGATCCGCAAGACGCTGCCGAATTCTTTCGCAGGCACAGACCTCGACGCGCTGGTCAAAAGCACCGGCCGGTCAGAGCTGATCCTTGCGGGCTTCATGACTCACATGTGCGTAAGTGCCACGGCGCGCGCGGCACTCGACCTGAAATACCGCACCACCGTTGTTGCCAACGCAACGGCAACCCGCAGCCTGCCCGATCCGCTCGGCGGACTCATCCCAGCCAGCGTCGTCCATCGCGTGGCGCTGACCGAGCTGGCGGATCGTTTCGCCATTGTGGTGAAAGATACGGCGGCGCTGACCGCTGCTGCGAAGGTGGCCTGAGTACCGCCATGTTCACGGTTTTTAACGCCGCGCCCGAAGGACATTGGCAAGTCACACTCGTGAAGCCGTATCGCGGCGAGACGTTGCCTGCGGTCGGCAGCATCGCGATTGCACAAAGCGCCGTACTGCCATCGGGTAACGACTGGCACCTGACCGGCGTTGCAAGCCACGTCCGCTATGTCGAACGCGCTGAAAAAATCGCACTAACCTCTGTGCAGGCTGGTCTCGGGCGCAACGAGGCGACGCAAGCCGCACTGATCCCAATCAGGAAATCACAAGCGTGGTGGGACCTGACGCAGGAAGAACGCCGACAAATTTTCGAGGACAAGTCCCGCCACATCGCCGACAGCATGAAGTACCTGCCCGCTATCGCCCGGCAGCTTTATCACTGCCGCGACCTCGGGCAGCCGTTCGACTTTCTCACGTGGTTTGAATATGCGCCAGAAAACGCCGCCGCGTTTGAAGACCTTGTGGGTCATCTGCGCGGCACGGAAGAATGGCGCTATGTCGAACACGAAGTCGACATTCGGCTCTGCAGAAACTGAAAATGTTTCGCGCGCGCATCTTAAACTAATCCGGCAGTCCGAACCGTCCGGATACGATGCGCGTGAGATTGTCCACCGGCCAGTTGTAGACATAAACCCAGGCCTCAACCTGCGGTCCGTTTTCCATCGTCACAGTCTGCATCAATCTGCGATATTCCGGAGGATCGTCTGCATCGGGTCCGCATCCTTCGTAACGATCCAGCGTCAGCAGAAGATTGGGATCGCGCAGCGCGAACACATCGCCGAACACCCAGTCGTCCGGCGCGTCAGAGGCGACAACGCCGGGATAATGCGTCACCTGATAAAGGCGGCCGTTGTAACGCGCAGGCCCTTCGTGATCCGCCTGCGCGGCGAGCTTGCGGGCCATCGGATGCGATGAGCCGCTCATCAGCGTGCCGTAAACGAAAAGTCTTTCGGTCATCGAATTAAAGCTAACCCGCTTTGGCCTCGACCACCTCGTCGGTGACGACATGGAATTTCTGCAATTCCATGCGCCCGAAAGTGGTGGACAGCGCCACGTCGGCAGCGTCGCGGCCGGTGCCCATCAGGATGCGACCGATGCGCGGCTCGTTGTGCCGTCCGTCGAACGTATACCATTTGCCGGAGAGATAGACCTCATACCAACCGGAAAAATCCATCGGCGCGGGATCGGGCGGCACGCCGATGTCGCCCAAATATCCAGTTACGTAGCGCGCCGGGATATTCATGCAGCGGCACAGCGTCACGGCCAGATGCGCGAAGTCGCGGCAGACGCCCTTCTTCTCCTCATACACATCGAAGGCGGATTTGGTCGGCCGCGCGTGCTCATAACCGAAGGTCACATGGTTATGCACCCAGGTGTTGATGGCCTGCACCCGCGCCCAGCCCGGCTGCGTGGTCCCGAACAGCGACCATGCGATATCTGTTAGCCGGTCGGTCTCGCAATAGCGGCTCGCCATCAGATAGAGCAGCACTTCATCGGGCAATTGTTCTACCGGCATCTGCTGCGCTTCCGGCACAACAGCGTCCGGTAAACCAGTGTCGCGCACCAATGCATCGAGCTTGAACGTGATGCCGCCCGGCGGCGCGATGAGCCGCCCGCATAGATTGCCGAACGTGTCGTGATAATAGCGGACGCGAACATTCGGTTCAGTGACGATGGTTTCCTGGCCGACGACATCGCGCTCACGCGACGGATGAACCCGCAGCATGATGACCATCGGCGTTTCCGCTGGCGCGCTGTAGCTGATTTCGTATCCGATCCGGATCAACATGCGGCTTTGACCTGCTCCTCGTCGCTGACGGAGACGACATGAATCGTCACGTCCAAACCAAGATGGGCATCGGCAGGGCCGACATAAGAGCCGTGAAGCGGCACGGCCTGATGCGGATCGCGCGCCACCGCCACGCGGATCAGATCGCGATTGCCGACAATGCCGTTGGTCGGATCGAACTCGACCCAGCCCGCGCTCGGCAGATAGGCGCGCACCCATGCGTGCGTCGAGCCGCCGCCGACATAGCCATGTTCCTTGTCGCCGGGAATGAACAAATAACCGCTGACGAAACGCGCCGCGATGCCGAGCCGCCGCAATGCTTCGATCATGAACAGCGCGAAGTCGCGGCATGTGCCCGAGCCGATGCTCAATGTATCGAGCGGATGCTGGGTGCCGTGTTCGTGGCGCTTGCGATAGCTGAACTGCTGCCGCACGCCATGTGTCATGCGAATGAGCATATCGAGTGTGCGGGTCTGGCTGCCTTCGGTGAGAAATTGCCGTGCCCAGTCCGCCAGCGCACCATCCGGATCGCTGTATTGTGGGGTGATCGACGGCATCAGGTCCGGCAATTCTTCCGGATCGTAAGCGAAGGGATAATAGTAAGCGTCGTCGTCCGGCGTCAGCGCGATCTCGTCGAGCGGATAGTGCTCGATGGTGATGGTGGAGTCGAAAATCAGCCGGTCGGCCCGCGCGTCGAAATCGGCGATGGCAACGCTGTTGCCGAACACGTCGTGAATTCGGCGCAGCGATATGGGTTTCGGCGTGATGTCCAGCCGCTCGGACAGCACCCGCAAGTCATGCCCGTCCCGGGGACGCAGCATGATGCGGTGTTCCCCGAACCGCACAGGGCGGTCGTAGCGATACTCGGACTTGTGGTGAATCGTCAGCAGGGGCATCGTGTTTGTCATGGCGGCTGCAATCATCTCCCCGGATCGTACATGCTATCCGGCGATGCTTCCGACTAATTGTTGGGCTCGAAATGCCGCAGCGTTAGGCATTGAACGGTAAAATGCAGGAAACAAGCGACGTATTACGACTCCTTGCGGCGAACGAAGTTCCACCCGTGCTGGAGGAAAACGCAGCAAGCCGCTCGCCGTTCTTTTTCACCTGCGACCATTACGGCCGTCTGATCGCCCGCGCGCTCGGCGATCTCGGTGTCGCAGACAGCGAACTGGAACGGCACATCGCATGGGACATTGGCATCGCGGGGGTCGCGACGCGGCTGGCGAAGGACATGGACGTGCACCTGATCGCGCAGCGCTATTCGCGCCTGGTGATCGACTGCAACCGGCCATTCGACAGTCCGGGGTCGATCCCGCTGCTGAGTGAAGCAACTGAAATTCCCGGCAACGCCGGACTGACGGACGAGCAGATCGCCGCGCGGCAGCGCACGATCTTCGCGCCCTATCACGCGCGCATCACGCAGGCGCTCGACGCGCGCAAGGCACGCGGCCAGCCAACCATTTTGGTGGCGCTGCATTCGTTCACGCCGGTCTATGCGGGCATCGCACGGCCGTGGCACATCGGCACGCTTTATCATCGCGACGAACGACTGCCGCATCTGTTGCGCGATCTCTTGCGCAAGGACGGTGATCTTGTCGTGGGCGACAACGAACCTTATGCGGTCAGCGATGCGACCGACTACACCATCCCGGTGCATGGCGAGCAGCGCGGTCTGATGAACACCGGTATCGAAATCCGGCAGGATCTGATTGCGGATGAATCCGGCCAGCAGCAATGGGCCGAACGTCTCGCGCGGTTGTTTCGCGAGATCGAAGACATGCTGCACGCGCGGAAGCTGATGCCGGTCTAGCCTTTGATCGCCGCGTAATAGGCGATGCCCCAGATCACGATGACCGAGGCCCACATGATCCATATGCCGGGCGCACGTGGGTCGAGAACGGAATCGGTCGGGCTCTGCGGATTGACATAGACATCGACGATCTTGCCGGTCGGGTATTTTTTCGCGAGTCGCTCGATGGCCCAGCGCGATGTCGACGTGACCTGCCCGCTGTAATTTGCCAGCGTCCCGGAATAGTCCACATTGTTGTAGCGATAGGCGTATGAGACGCGCGACTGGAACTGGGTCGTGCCGTGCGTGCTGCCATCCGCAGGCGCGGCACGGAATTCTTCCAGACCGGACGTCTTGATCCGTCCCTTCACCACCGGCCATTTCCGCGCGAGCGATGCCCGGCGATGGAATGCCAGCGCGAACAGCGCGATGGCTGCGCCGAATGCACCGAGCGCGACCGTCATCCCCGACATTTCGGGATGCGACAGCTTCGTGGAGACGAAATCGGTGATCTTGTGCAGACCGATGGCCGAGCCGAACACCAGCACCACCGCGATGACGACCATCCAGCCGATGCAGCCCCACAGGCCTTTGGGAATGTCGCGCTCCAGCACTGCTTCCGCTCGTTTGTTCGGATTGTAATAGACCGTCACTTCTTTGCCGACGGGATAGCGCGCAATGGTTTCGGCGACTTCAAAATTTCCACGATCCTCGCCGATGCTGACGCGATTGTTGCGATAGGTTTGCCCCGCGACAGAATACTCATACGTGATGTTCGCGAAGTTGCGCTCCTCGAAGCGATGCCCCTCCTCGCGCTCGCTGTCGATCACCTTCACTTTCCGGACTTCGGATTTCGAGACGACCACCTTGCCCGGCGCGCTCGGCCAGTCGGCGGCGGCGCGCGCTTCGAGGGTTTTGTAAATCGCCGCGACCACGATCAGCCCGACAGGCGCAAGCAGCATTGCGTAAACGAACCACGGCAGATCGGGCAGCATGAAATCTCTCTGATGAAAGGACCATCCAACACTGAGACGCTGCGAGGGCGCAAGCGGTTCAAACCGGCAGCGTCGGCGACGCGCGCGCCTATCCCTTCGCCTTCAACTCACGGCGCAGCACCTTGCCGGTCGCGGTCATCGGCAGAGTGTCCGCGAACTGGATGTGCCGCGGATATTCGTGGGCAGCGAGTTGCACCTTGACGAAATCCTGGATCTCTTTCGCCAGCACGTCGCTCGCGACAAAGCCAGGCCGCAACACGATCCACGCCTTGACGGCCTCCGTGCGGATCGGATCGGGAATACCAACCACGGCGGACATCGCCACAGCCGGATGTTTCATCAACGTGTGTTCGATCTCGGCAGGACCGATGCGATAGCCCGCGCTGGTGATGACATCGTCTTCGCGGCTGACATACCAGAAGTAACCTTCGTCATCCTGCACGCCGAGATCGCCGGTCAGCAGAAAGCCTCCGGCATATTTCTTTGCCGTGGCATCGGGATTTTTCCAGTACTCGATCATCGTCACCGGGTTCGGCGCGCGCACGCCGACAATGCCCCGCTCGCCGCAAGGCTGTTCCTCGCCGCGCTCATTGACAATGCGCACATCGAAGCCCGGTGTCGGCTTGCCCATCGAGCCAAGCTTGATCGGGAACAGCCGCGCATTATTGCCCAGAACGAGATTGCACTCGGTCTGGCCATAGACTTCATGCGCATCGACGCCGAAGGTCGCCCGCACCCAATCCAGCAGTTCGGAGCCGAGCGACTCGCCACCGGAAAAAATGCTGCGCAGCTTCACGCCATCATTCCTGACATTCGCTTGCCGCATCAACTTCAGCGCGGTCGGCGGAAGGAACACATTGCGCACGCCGTAGTCGGCCATCAACTGCATCGCGGCCTGTGGCTCGAATTTCTTCGCGCGATAACCGAGCATCGGCACGCCGTGATACCAGGCCGGGAACAGCGCATCGAACAAGCCGCCGATCCACGCCCAGTCCGCAGGAGTCCACATCAGATCGCCGGACTTCGGAAAGAAGTCATGCGCCATCTCGACATTCGGCATATGGCCGAGCAGCACGCGATGGCCGTGCAACGCGCCTTTCGGATTTCCTGTCGTGCCCGACGTGTAGATGATGATGGCGGGATCGTCGGCGGACGTATTGACCGTGGCGAAATCTTCCGGCGCATCCTCGATGGCCTGCCAGAACGATTTCGCGCCCGCATGGATCGCGCCGCTGGTGACATAGATGTCCTGCAGATAGGGCAGCCGGTCGCGGATTTTTGACAACTTCTGCCAGCCGCTCTCGTCGGTAACCACCGCTTTCGCGCCGCTGTTGGACAGACGAAACTCCAGCGCGTCCTCGCCGAACAGCGTGAACAGCGGGACCGAAATCATCCCAGAACGGAATGCTGCGAGATGCGCGATAGGCAATTCGACCGACTGCGACAGAAACACCGCAACGCGGTCGCCGCGCACCAGTCCATCGGACTTCAACACATTGGCGAAACATTTCGACAGCGCACTGATCTCGTCGAACGACAGCCGCTGTGTGCCGCCGTCTTCATCGGCGTAGATCAGCGCGAGCTTGCCGGAGCCATCGGCATGGCGGTCGCAGGCGGCGGTCGCGATATTGAATTGCGCCGGGATATCCCAGCGGAAGCTTTTGATGAGTTCGTCGTAGCTGTCGGTTTCGGTGAGCATGGCGACGTTTCCTTCGCGATGGCTATTCCATCGTCATTGTTGCTTACCTGCCCCGCTTGCGGGGAGAGGTTGGAAAATCGTCAGCCCGCAAGCGCGGCCTTCACCAGCCCACTCGCTTTGCCGAAGTCCATCTGCCCCGCATACTTCGCCTTTAGTGCGGCGATCACCTTGCCCATGTCCTTCATGCTGGCGGCGCCGGTTTCCGTCACAGTCGCGGCGATGGCGGCTTTCACTTCGTCGTCCGACATCTGCTTCGGCAGATAGGCGGAGATGACCGCGATTTCCTCGCGCTCGGCGGCGGCGAGTTCGGGTCGTCCACCCTTGTCGTAAAGCTCCACGGATTCCTGACGCTGCTTGATCATCTTTTGCAGCACGCCGAGAATATCCTCGTCAGACAATGGCGGCTTGCCCTGCCCGCGCGCTTCGATGTCCGAGTTTTTCAGTGTCGCGTTGACCATGCGCAGCGTCGAGAGCTTGCGCTCGTCCTTCGCCTTCATGGCGTCCTTGACGGCGTTGTTGATGTCATCGCGCAGCATCGGCCTCTCCTTCGCGGCAAATCGGATTTGACGCTGATTTAGGGCGTTTCGCGGGTCGGCACAACCAACGGCGCTACATCTCCAGCCAGTCCAGCAGCGCTTCCGACATGGCCGCGGGCTTTTCAAGCTGCGGAAGATGACCGCAATCGGTCACGGTCACGAACTTCGCCTTGCTGATGCCGTTGGCAATCTCGATGGAAGCATCGATGGGAACCATGCGGTCGGTATCGCAGGTCAGCACCAGTGTCGGGCAGCGGATCGTCGCCAGCGTCGGGCGGGAATCCGCGCGGCCCATGATCGCCTCGAGCTGCCAGACAAACGCATCGGGTCCGACATCGTCGGCCATGTCGAGCACGGTTTGTTTTAGGCCTGCATCATTGACCCGCGAGGGATGCACGAAGTTTAGAAAGAGCCGATCGATCACCGCGCGATAACCGCCCTGCTTGACCTCCGCGATCCATTCGCGACGACGCTCCGAAACATCCGGCGTTTCCGGCCGCGCCGAAGTATTGAGCAGCGCCAGCCTTGCGATGCGTTCCGGTGCCTGCCGATACATTTCCAGAACGATGTAGCCGCCCATCGAATGACCGGCGAGCGCGAACCGCAGCGGCGCTTCCATCAGGATGCGCCGCGCAATAGCAGCCATGTCGCCGCCGCGCGCATGATTGGCAAAACCAACCGAGGTGTGCCGCCACAATTCGGGAAGCTGCGGCGCATAGATGCGCGGCGAACAGGCAAGGCCGGGGACCAGCACAACAGGAAGCGCGTTTAGCATGTGACCCTCCGGACATTATCTTCATGGAGGAGCGCCGCCCCCGGCGCGTCTTAAATCCATAAGGCAGCGATAATCCTCATCTTTGGGAAGGGCGCAAGAGCGCGCTTACCCGGATAAGGCAAATAGTAAACGGTTGCGCTACGCCACGCCGCGCTTGCGTCCTTCCCAATAAGGCGCCCGCAGCGCCTTGCGGTCGATCTTGCCAAGACCCGTGACAGGAATAACGTCCACAAAATCGATGGTTTTCGGCGACCAGGGCGCACCGCGCTTGTCCTTCACATGCGCCTGCAATTCCTGCACGCCGCTGTTCGCGCCCGTCTTAAGCACGACGAACGCCTTGACCGCCTCGCCCCATTTGTCGTCGGGAATGCCGATCACCGCCGCAGAAGCGACCGACTGATGCGACATCAGCGCGTCTTCGACCTCGCGCGGATAGATATTGAAGCCGCCGGAAATGATCATGTCCTTGGTGCGGTCGACAATGTAGAAGTAGCCATCCGCGTCCTTCACCGCGACATCGCCAGTGTGCAGCCAGCCGCCGCGCAGCGTCTCGGTGTTAGCATCGGGCCGCTTCCAGTATCCGTCCATCACCAGCGGCCCGCGCACGCAGATTTCGCCGGGCTCGCCGGACGCCACCTCGCGCATGTCCGCGTCGAACAGTTTGACATCGACGCCGGGGCTGGGACGTCCGCAGGAGCCGAGCCGTCCGGGTTTGGTCTCATCGTGATCGATCTTGCGCATCGATGTGATGATCTGCGGCGCTTCGGTCTGGCCGTAAAGCTGCACGAACACCTTGCCGAAGATTTTCATGCCTTCCATCAGCCGGTCCGGCGACATCGGTGCGGCGCCATAGACGATCATCTCCAACGACGACATATCGTGACGCTTGCGCAGTTCTTCGTTGTCGATCAGCGCATAGATCAGCGTCGGCACCAGAAATGTCGCATTGATTTTCTCGGCGGCGACCACGCCAGCGAAGATTTCCGGATCGAAGCCCTGCACCAGCCGCATCAGGCCGCCGCGCATCATCACCGGAAACAATGTCACTCCAGCAGCGTGGCTTATCGGGGTTGCGGCCAGAAAGCGGATGTCCTGCGGCCAGTCCCAGTCCGAGTAAAGCAGCAGCGTCATGGTCACCAGCGCGCGATGCGACAGCATCACGCCCTTGGAACGTCCTGTCGTGCCGCCGGTGTAGGCCAGAAATCCGATCTCATGCGCTTCGCTCGCATCGAGCAGCGGCGCGGATTTGGCTTTGGCGAGATCTGGCATGATATCGCGCACGCTCGCCATCGGCCCGATGGAGTATATGTTTTTCAAGCCCGGCACGCGGCTCTTGATCGCAAGCCCACGCGGGCCGAACTTCGCGCCTTCGACGATCAGAAGATCGATCTCGGCATCTTCGATGATGAAAGCGTGATCGTCCTCCGCCGCCATCGGATGCAGCGGCGTGTAGCGAATGCCCATGACCAGCGCGGCGCAGATCGCTGCCCAGGACTCCGCGCGGTTACTCGCCAGCACGGACAGCGCGCTGCCCTTTTTGAGACCAAGCGAGCCATAGAGTGTGATGAAGCGCCCGATAGTGTCGCCGAATTCGCGGTAGTTCCACCGAACATTGCCATCGGCGAGCGCGGGCCGGTCGCCGAAGCGCGCGACCGCATTGACGATCATATTCCCGATGGTTCCGCCCGAATGCAGATGCCGAAAGTCCGGCGTATCGCCTGATTTTGTCATGGCGAATGTCTCCTGCCGTATCGCGGTACGTGATGAGGCTTTTTGACCGCTTAAGGCAGAGATTAGGCGCCGGAAGGCGCGTGTCAAATATGTGCAAATCGCGTGATTCCGGGGTCTTTCCACCTTTGACGCGCCGCGGCACAGCGGTTATGTCATGGGCTTATGACCACATCAGATAATTCCTCAGCCTGGCCGGACCTCAAACCGACCGCGCTGCTCGTGCTTGCCGATGGCACCGTGCTGGAAGGCTTCGGCCTCGGCGCGGAAGGCCAAGCGGTCGGCGAAGTCTGCTTCAACACTGCCATGACCGGATACGAGGAAATCCTCACCGATCCGTCCTATGCCGGGCAGCTCATCACCTTCACATTTCCGCACATCGGAAATGTCGGCACCAACGACGAAGACATCGAGACGGTGAACATGGCGGCGACGCCGGGCGCACGCGGCGTGATCCTGCGTGCGGGCATAACCGATCCGTCGAATTATCGCTCGGCCAAGCATCTCGATGCGTGGCTGAAGGCGCGCGGCATCATCGGCCTGTCCGGCATCGATACGCGCGCGCTGACCGCGCTGATCCGCAGCAAGGGAATGCCCAATGCCGTCATCGCCCATAACAAAGACGGCAAGTTCGATCTGCATGGGCTGAAAGAAGAAGCGCGCGAATGGCCCGGCCTCGAAGGCATGGACCTTGTGCCGATGGTGACCAGCGCGCAGCGTTTCACCTGGGACGAAACGCCGTGGGAATGGGAAAAAGGCTTCGGCAAGCAGGACAAGCCTGAATTCAATGTCGTCGCCATCGACTACGGCGTGAAGCGAAACATTCTGCGCCTGCTCGCCGGTGAAGGCTGCAAGGTCACTGTTGTGACCGCAAAGACTTCAGCGGAAGACATTCTCGCGATGAAGCCGGACGGCGTGTTCCTGTCGAACGGTCCGGGCGATCCAGCGGAAACCGGAAAGTATGCGGTCCCGGTGATTCAAAAAGTCATCGCATCCGGCACGCCGACATTCGGAATTTGTCTCGGTCACCAGATGCTCGGCCTCGCCGTCGGCGGCAAGACCATGAAGATGCATCAGGGTCATCACGGCGCGAACCATCCGGTGAAAGACCTCACCACAGGCAAGGTGGAAATCACGTCGATGAATCACGGCTTTGCGGTGGACAAGACCACGCTGCCGGTCAACGTGACCCAGACGCACATCTCGCTGTTCGATGATTCCAACTGCGGCATTGCGCTGAACGACAAGCCGGTGTTCTCGGTGCAGTATCATCCCGAGGCCTCGCCCGGCCCGCGCGACTCGCACTATCTGTTCAAGCGGTTCGCCGACCTGATGCGCGAGAACAAGCGGGCATAGAGATGGAGATCAATCCGCGCACGCATTTCGGGCTGACTTCGGCATCGGAGTTGGCATCGATGAGCGGGATCGATTTCCTGCGCAAGATGTTCGCCGGCGACCTGCCCCACGCCACGATGATGCAGCAGGTCGGCTTCACGCGCGGCAGCGCCGAACCGGGCCTGGTGGTGTTTCAGGCCATTCCTGGACCTCAGCATTACAATCCCATCGGCAGCGTGCATGGCGGATTTGCCGCGACGCTGCTCGACTCCGCGATGGGATGCGCGGTGCAGTCGATGCTTCCTGCAGGCACTGTCTATACGACGCTGGAATTCAAGATCTCGCTGGTGCGGGCCATGGGCAAGGACACCGGCGAAGTGCGCGCCGAAGGCCGCGCGATCAATGTCGGCCGCAGGGTCGGCACCGCCGAGGGACATTTGCTTGATGCCAGCGGCCGCCTGCTCGCCCACGGCACCACCACTTGCCTCGTGATGGACGCACCTAAAGGCGGATGATCGTCACGACCCGGCGCTAAGTTCAGCCCAGTCGAATTCCTCCTCCAGCCGGTGGAATGCGTCGTCACCGATCTCACCGGACTCGCGCATCTCGAACAGCACGCGCCGCGCAGCACCGATCGCCTGCCGCCGCAAAGGGTCCGCAGGCAATTCGGCTGAGGTGAGACCGCCCGGATTACCTTCTGCCCTGTCGAGCATCTGTTGATATTCCAACCGCAACATCTGCGCTTCGACTGAGGTGTTACCGTCCATGGCCTCGAGCGAGGCATGAAACGCCGCGCGGCGCGCCCAACCGACCTCGTGCCCCAATGGATCGCCATCATCCAGCGCCAGCCACGCGATCAGCGGACGCAGCGTCAGTCCCTGAATCACAAGCGTGCCCAGCACAACGCCAAATGCGGTAAGCAGGATCAGATCGCGATAGGGAAATGCTTCCGGCAACGCAAAGGCCGCAGCCAGCGTGACGATCCCGCGCATACCGCACCATGAAATCAGGATGCCGCTCTTCACACTCGGACGCGCCTGCGTCACGCGGTGGGGCTTGATTCCGAAATAGGACATCGCCGCACGAACCACAGTGTTGTAGCTCATCACCCAGACAATGCGCACAAGGATGACGGTGGCCAGCACAGCCGTGGCGACGAGGACGTAGTTGTAACGCACCGAGCCGTCGAGATTTTCCCAGATCGGGCGCAACTGCATTCCGATCAGCACGAACGCCATGACGTTGATGAGAAACACCATCGTCTCCCACACAGCGTAGGACGGCACCCGCAACCGCGCGGGTGTATAAGCCGGAACATTGCGCGCCAGCGTGACTGCGTAGACCACGATGGTCAGGATGCCGGATAGTTTGAGTTGCTCAGCGGCGATCCACACCGTGAACGTGCCGGCGAATTGCATGATGATACTGGTCGGCACATCCGTGATGCGCGACGTCACCAGTATGGATAGTCGTGCAAGCACATAACCTGCGATCAGGCTGCCGAAGATGGCAATTCCAAGCGCGGGCACTACGGTGCTCGCACTGAGCGATGACGCCAGTGCAGCACCGACGGCGATGCGATAGATCAGCAGCGCGCTGGCGTCATTGAACAGGCTTTCGCCTTCGAGAATTTTCAGCACGCGATAGGGTAGCTTGACGCTGCGCAGGACCGCCGTCGCCGCTGCCGCATCGGGTGGCGCGACGATCGCGCCCAGTGCAATGGCCGCCGCCCACGGCATGGCCGGCATCAACCAATGTGCCACGACGGCGACCGCCACAGTGGTGACGCTGACGGCAGCGAGCACCAGCATCGTCACCGGCAGCCAGTTGTCGCGCAGGTCACGTACCGACGTATCGAAGGCGGCGTCGAGCAGAACCGGAGCAACGAACAGCGCCAGCGCCAGCTCCGGCTCCAGCGTCCAGTTCGGCGAATTCGGCAGGAAGGCAATAGCGATGCCGCCCAAAGCCAGAAAAGTCGGATACGGAACACCAAGCCGCCGCGCCAGCGCGGATAGCAGCATGGCGCCAAGCATCAGACCGATGATCCATTCAAATGCGTGCAAGCGATGCGCTCCCCTCAGCGCGGCAGCTTACGCAATGAGGTGCGAGAGAGCAAAATTTTGCTGACGCGACCGGAAGACTTATAGTATGACTATTGTCATTCAATAATCGCGGAGCCGCTACGATGACTTCCCAACCCATTTCAGGATTCGATTTTTTCAACGGCATCAAGAACGGCACGGTGACGCCGCCGCCTATGGCGCAGCTGTTCGGCATTGAGATCGTCGAGGTGCAAAAAGGATTTCTGGTGCTGACGGCAACGCCGCGGCAAGAGCATTACAATCCGATGCAGATCGTACACGGCGGCTACGCCTCGGTGCTGCTCGATACCTGCATGGGAGCTGCGATCCAGACCACGCTGGACGCAGGTCTCGCCGCCGTCACGCTGGAATACAAGATCAATTTCGTAAAACCGATGACGGTGAAAACCGGGCTGGTGCGCGGCGAAGGCCGTGTCATCCATGTCGGCCGCACATCGGCTTCGTCCGAAGGCCGACTGATCGATGCGTCCGGAAAATTGCTAGCCCACGGCACGACTACGTGTCAGATCGTGCCGATGCCGCTCGCGTGAGCCGGGCGGCATCGCGCGCAATGTCTGAAGTTACGCCTCGTTGCCGCCTTCCTGACGGGTCGCCTCGAACAGGAACCAGGTCCGGCGTTCAGTATCGTCGATGAAATTCTCCAGAAGGCTGGCGGAAGCAATATCTTCCGCATCGTCGCAGACCTTGTGCGCCTTGCGCATGGCCGCGGCGACCTTCTTGTTGTCTTCCATCAATTCGCGCAGCATCTGGCGCGGCGGCACGAATTTCTCGTCGTTGTCCTTCAGCGTCTGCAGCTTGGCGATATGGCCGATGGAGCGGATGGTGGTACCGCCGATCTTGCGGACTCGCTCGGCGAGCTGATCGGTGGTCGCGAAAATCTGGTCGGACTGCTCATCGAGCAGAAGGTGATAATCGCGGAAATGGCGACCACTGACATGCCAGTGGAAATTCTTGGTCTTGAGATAGAGCGCAAAGGCGTCTGCAAGGATCGTATTCAACGCAGTCGCGACTTTGGCGACGTCCGCGTGATTGAGGTCGGTCGGTGTATCGAGGTCTGATTTCACGGTATTCTTGGTTTTGCTCACGGCGGGCTTCCTGTTAGGAGGGACTGGCGGCATGGACATCGTCCGTCAGGCCATCTAACGCATGACTGGCTCGCCTGTTCCCACGCGGGAACCCCTCTTTCAGAGGCATGAACCCCCGAAACGGGTGCCCTTCATGCCGTCCGGATACACCGATGGACGACTGGATCGATTACTACGATTCAACGCACACCATTTACGTCAGCAAACTGCACCGCGATGTGCATTTTCGCGTCATTGCCAACGACATTCTCAGCTACGTCCCCGGTCCGGATGCGGTGGTGCTGGATTATTCCTGCGGTGAAGCCCTCTTTGCCGCCGATGTTGCCGCTGCCTGCAAGCAATTGATTCTAGCCGAGCCCGCCCCCGGCGTGCGCGGGCGGCTGATGGCCCGCTTCGAGGCCGATCCGAAAATCGCGATCAGATCGCTCGACGATCTTGCGCAACTCGCTGACGGATCGGTCGATCTCGCGGTGATGATTTCGGTTGCGCAATATATGACGCCGGACGAACTCGGCGGCGCTCTTCGCCTGATGCGCCGGATCCTCAAACCGAACGGTAAGCTGGTGCTCGGCGACATCCTGCGCCCTGACGTGGGAGCACCAACCGACGTGATGGCGCTGCTCAATCTCGCTGCCAAAAACGGCTTCCTGACCGATGCGCTGGTGGGGCTGGCACGCACGGCATTGTCCGACTATTGGCAATTGCGCCAGAGCATCGGCCTGCAGCGCTATGGCGAAGCGGACATGATTTTGAAACTCCGCACCGCTGGCTTCTCCGTGCAGCGCGCCAAAACCAATGTCGGCTACAATCCCGCACGCATGACCTTTGTGGCGGTGCCGCGCGGCGATTAAGGTTAAGGTCAGGCGCCAGTGGCGGCACTCCCGAGCGCACGGTAACCTTTTGCCATGGCCCGGTGGCGGAGCGTCGACGCGAAAGCTGTGCAAAGCTTTTTATCCTGGTTCAAATCCAGGCCGGGCCTCCAAACTCTCTTTGCGGCAAAATGCTGAAAAACTGCCTGAAATTGGCAGTTGATCGCACCTTTTAAGGCCTTTCACCGCCCCGGAATCTGGTCTAAAGACAGCCCGCGCGCTTGGCTAACCTCCAGCGCCGGGTTCAAGGGACGCGCGGATGCGCGCCCTTTTTTTGTGCCCATTTTCCTGCCTGTGAGACTTGATGCCAAAACGTACAGACATCTCGACGATCCTCATCATCGGCGCCGGCCCTATCGTGATCGGCCAGGCCTGCGAATTCGATTATTCCGGGACGCAGGCGGTCAAGACGCTCCGCGAGGAAGGCTACCGCATCGTCCTCGTCAATTCCAATCCGGCCACCATCATGACGGACCCGGAACTGGCGGACGCGACCTATATCGAACCGATCACGCCCGAGATCGTCGCCAAGATCATCGAGAAGGAACGTCACGTCATTCCGGGTGGCTTCGCACTGCTGCCGACCATGGGCGGCCAGACTGCGCTGAACTGTGCGCTGTCGTTGCGCAAGCAGGGCACGCTGGAAGAATTCGACGTCGAGATGATTGGTGCCACCGCCGACGCCATCGACAAGGCCGAAGACCGGCAACTGTTTCGCGAGGCCATGACCAAGATCGGTCTTGAGACGCCGAAGTCGCGTCTCGCCAACGCGTCGGCGCTGAAGAAGTCCTATCGCGACAAGCACAACGCTGAGAAAGAAAAGCTGTCCGGCGACGCGCTGATCGAGCACGAAAAGCAGTGGACGCTGCACGAAGGCGATCGCCGCAAGCGCTATCAGGAATATGCGCTCGGTCAGGCCATGATGGCGCTCTCCGAGATCGGCCTGCCCGCGATCATCCGGCCGTCGTTCACGATGGGCGGCACCGGCGGCGGCATCGCCTACAATCGCGAAGAATTTCTCGACATCATCGAGCGCGGCCTCGACGCCTCGCCGACCAATGAAGTGCTGATCGAAGAGTCCGTGCTCGGCTGGAAAGAGTACGAGATGGAAGTTGTCCGCGACAAGAAGGACAACTGCATCATCGTTTGCTCGATCGAGAACGTCGATCCGATGGGCGTGCATACCGGCGATTCCATCACGGTCGCCCCTGCTCTCACGCTGACCGACAAAGAATATCAGATCATGCGCGACGCCTCGCTGGCAGTACTGCGCGAGATCGGCGTCGAGACCGGCGGATCGAACGTGCAGTTCGGCGTCAATCCGGCGGACGGCCGCATGGTCGTCATTGAGATGAATCCGCGCGTGTCGCGTTCTTCGGCGCTGGCCTCGAAGGCGACCGGCTTTCCGATTGCGAAAGTCGCGGCCAAACTCGCCGTCGGTTACACGCTGGACGAAATCGCCAACGACATCACCGGCGGCGCGACACCGGCATCCTTCGAGCCGACTATCGACTATGTGGTCACCAAGATTCCGCGCTTCGCGTTCGAGAAATTCCCCGGCGCGAGCCGCACGTTGACGACGTCGATGAAGTCGGTAGGCGAAGTGATGGCCATCGGCCGCACGTTTCAGGAGTCCTTGCAGAAAGCGCTGCGCGGGCTTGAGACCGGCTTGACGGGTCTGGATGAAATCGAGATCGAGGGTCTCGGCCAGAGCGACGACAAGAACGCGGTACGCGCGGCACTCGGCACACCAACACCGGACCGGCTGCTGCAGGTCGCGCAGGCGATGCGGCTCGGCTGGTCGAACGAAGACATCTTTACGTCGTGCAAGATCGATCCGTGGTTTCTCGCCGAGATGCGCGGCATCATCGAGATGGAAGCCAAGATCAAGGAACACGGCCTGCCAGCCAATGCCAACAGCATGCGGCGGCTAAAGGCGATGGGCTTCTCCGACGCGCGGCTCGCGGTGCTGTCGCGTAGGAGCGAGGCGGAAGTGAAATCCCTGCGGCGCACGATGAACGTGCGTCCGGTGTTCAAGCGCATCGACACTTGCGCGGCCGAGTTCGCCTCCCCCACCGCCTATATGTATTCAACGTACGAAGCGCCGTTCGCGGGCCTCGTTGTCGATGAGAGCATGCCCTCGGACAGAAACAAGGTCATTATTCTCGGCGGCGGACCCAACAGAATCGGCCAAGGCATCGAGTTCGACTATTGCTGTTGCCACGCCTGCTTCGCATTGGCCGACGCGGGTTACGAGACCATCATGGTCAATTGCAATCCGGAAACGGTGTCGACCGATTACGACACCGCGGATCGTCTCTACTTCGAGCCGCTGACCGCCGAAGACGTGCTGGAAATCATCGACACCGAGCGAAGCAACGGCAAGCTGCACGGCGTTATCGTCCAGTTCGGCGGACAGACGCCGCTGAAACTCGCGCGTGCCTTGGAAGAAGCTAACGTTCCTATTCTCGGCACATCGCCCGACGCCATCGATCTGGCGGAAGACCGCGACCGCTTCAAGCGCGTGCTGGACAAGCTGCGCCTGAAGCAGCCCAAGAACGGCATCGCCTATTCTGTCGAGCAGGCGCGTCTCGTCGCTGCCGATCTCGGACTACCACTCGTTGTGCGTCCATCCTATGTGCTCGGCGGCCGCGCCATGCAGATCATCCGCGAGGAAACGCAGCTCGGCGATTACCTGCTCGGCACGTTGCCCGAATTGGTGCCCGCCGATGTCAAGGCGCGCTACCCGAACGACAAGACCGGCCAGATCAATACGGTACTCGGCAAGAATCCGCTGCTGTTCGACCGCTACCTGTCGGACGCCACTGAAGTCGACGTCGATTGCCTCTGCGATGGCAAGGATACGTTCGTCGTCGGCATCATGGAGCATATCGAGGAAGCCGGCATTCACTCGGGTGATTCCGCCTGCTCGCTGCCTCCGCATTCACTCGACGCGGCGATGCTTGCCGAACTCGAACGCCAGACGCGCGAACTTGCGCTCGGCCTCGACGTGGTCGGCCTGATGAATGTGCAATACGCGATCAAGGACGGCGAGATCTATGTGCTCGAAGTCAATCCGCGCGCATCGCGCACGGTGCCTTTCGTCGCCAAGGTCGTCGGCATCCCAGTCGCAAAGATTGCTGCGCGCATCATGGCGGGCGAGAAGCTCGCATCGTTCGGCCTGAAGCCGCGCAAGCTCGATCATGTCGGCGTGAAGGAATCCGTTTTCCCGTTTGCTCGTTTCCCCGGCGTCGACACCGTGCTCGGACCCGAAATGAAATCGACCGGCGAGATCATGGGCATCGACGGCTCGTTCGACGTTGCATTCGCCAAGAGCCAGCTTGGCGGCGGCACGCGCGTGCCGCGCAAGGGCACCGTGTTCGTGTCTGTGCGCGAGAGCGACAAGGTTCGCATTCTCGAAGCGGTGAAGCTGCTGTCGTCCCTCGGCTTCCGCGTCATCGCCACATCCGGCACGCAGCGCTATCTCGTCGAGAGCGGCGTACCTGCGGAGAAAATCAACAAGGTGCTGGAAGGCCGGCCGCACATCGTAGACGCCATCACCAATGGCGAAGTTCAGCTTGTGTTCAACACCACGGAAGGCCCGCAGGCATTGGCCGACAGCCGCTCGTTGCGGCGCGCTGCCCTCTTGCATAAAGTGCCGTATTACACCACTCTTTCAGGAGCACTGGCCGCAGCACAGGGCATCCGGGCCTATCTGGGCGGGGACCTTAAAGTGCGGACCCTGCAGAGCTATTTCTCCGATCTCTGATTTGTTAAGCCGGCATCCACGTCCGGTGGCGTAAAGTAGACTCGTGATCCGGCGATGCCAGACACGAGCGGCAGGAACCGTCCCGCCACAATAATGTTTCTTTCGTTACCCGGCGGCCATCGATGGCCAGCGGGACCAGACCAAAACTGTTTCGTGCTTGCGCTCGTCGCCTGTACGAAATTCGAGGACGATAACGACATGGTTGAAAAGGTACCGATGACCCAGGGCGGGCATGCCGCTCTGGAAGTTGAATTGAAGCAGCGCCAGTCGGTGGATCGCCCGCGCATCATCGAGCAGATCGCCGAAGCGCGCGCGCATGGCGACCTGTCCGAAAACGCCGAGTATCACGCCGCGAAGGAAGCGCAGTCCCATAACGAAGGACGCATCAACGAGCTTGAGGACAAGCTCGCGCGCGCCGACATCATCGATGTTTCTAAACTCTCCGGCGATACCATCATGTTCGGCGCGACCGTAACGCTGATCGATGAGGACACCGAGAAGAAAGCAGTCTGGCAGATCGTCGGCGAACCCGAAGCCGATGCCAAGAAGGGCCGCATCTCGATCACCTCGCCGCTCGCGCGCGCGCTGATCGGCAAGAAGAAGGGCACATCGGTCGAAGTGATGGCTCCCGGCGGGGCGAAAGCCTACGAGATCACCAAGGTGGACTGGAAATAGCGCTACGCTTTTTTGGTATTTGATTCGAATGGCCGAACCTTGGGTTCGGCCATTTTCTTTTCACGTTCATGGCGTCAGACTGTATGATGCGCATCAACGCATGGAGAGCCTATGCAGCGTTTCCGTTTTGCCATCGCGATTGCAGCGGCCCTTCTCACCGCAACGGCTTGCTTTGCCGCCGAGATCGAAGTGCCGCCGCTGATCGCGCCAAAACATCCTGCCGTCACCGCACCGAAAAACACATCGGTCTATGTCAATCAGCCGAACTGCCTGCGCTGGACCGATGAATGCGTGAACTGTACGCGCGGCACCGACGGTCAGCCGCCTACCTGCTCCAACATCGGCTTCGCGTGCCAGCCGAAGGACGTCCGCTGCATCGGCGATCTGCCGGGCAAGTCCGAGAAGAAATAATTCTGAAGCCAAAGCGGTTTCTGTCAGGAAACCTGAACACACACGCAACACGCGCCGACAAGACTTATTCCAGCAAGTCCCACGAAATCGTCATCGATTTTACAGCGCCGTGCGCTTCCACTAGCGTATCGCGCGCGATAACAAGCGGCGTGAAAAACAACAAAAGGGGCTCTCATGCGATTTGAATTTCTTGCGCCATATCGTCCGCAGCTTCTCAGCGTGCTGCGCTTCATCACAGGCCTGCTGCTGCTTCAGTATGGCATTGCGAAAATTTTCAAGTTTCCGGTACTCCCATACTTCGCCAACATTCCACCGCTGATTGTCGCGGCCGGTGCAATCGAGCTTGTGCTCGGCGCACTGCTGATGGCCGGACTATTCACGCGTCTGTCGGCCTTCATTCTCGCCGGTGAAATGGCGTTCGCATATTTCCTCGGCCATATGTTGAAGAGCGGCACGCCGGTCTGGCTTCCGCTGAACAACGGCGGCACCGCGGCGATCCTGTTCTGCTTCGTTTGTCTCTATCTCGCTGCTGCCGGTGGCGGGCCGTGGAGCGTCGATGCCGCGCGCGGCAAGGCGTAATCCTTACTTGAGAAAAAATATCAGCGTCAAAGCCGCGCCGACGGTCACTACCGCGGCGCGGATTATTTTTTCCGGCACGATGCGCGCGAGACTTACGCCGTAATAGCCACCTGTCGCGGACGCGACGATGGTCACGATCGCCTGCGGCCAGTGCACGAGATTGCCCGCGATCAGAAGCGCCGCCGACACAACCTGAATAAGGAAGGCGACAAGGATCTTGGTCGAATTGGCCTTGTGATAGTCACCGCTAGAGATGATCGACAATGCAGCGAGCATCATGATGCCGATGCCGGCACCGAAGAACCCGCCGTAAATCGCGACAACCATCATCACGCCATAGGCGACGAATTTCGCTGTCGCGTGCTCCCCTTGCGACAGCGGCGCGACGAAGGCTCGTATCTGGGCGCTGAATGCGAACAGCAAGGTGGCAACCAGCAAAAGCCACGGCACCATCGGGCGGAAGCCAATGTCGCCGAGCCAAATCAACAGCAGCGCGCCAATCCCGCCGCCGATCAGGCCGATGATCGCGAACGGAATCATGTCACGGAAGTGGCTGCGCACCTCGTCGCGATAGGCCGCGACACTGGCAAGGTTTGCGGGCGTCAGCGCCACAGCGCTGGTGGCGTTGGCATCGAGCGTCGGCAGGCCGCTGAACACCAATGCGGCGAAGGTAATGAATGTCCCGCCACCGGCGATGGCGTTGACCGTGCCCGCAACGAAGCCCGCCGCTGCCAGCACAACGATCTGCAAAAGAGTCACGACAGTCCCTTCACGCGAGTGGGCGCGAGGGAAGCGCCCGGCCAGTGGCTTTTAGAGCAAGGCTTTGCGAAGGGGAACGCCTCACGCCGGAGAGGTCTCATGCGCAAACGCAAAGGTAGCCCTTACGCGCCCTTCACCTCGAGCGGCACATCCGGCGCGTTCTTGGAATTGTGCAGCACCAGCGAGGTACGGACGTTGCGCACATGAGGTGCTGCGGTGAGATGCGACACGAAATTCTGGAAGGTCGCCATGTCCGGCGCAACGCATTTGAGAATGAAGTCGACATCGCCGGACAGCATCCAGCATTCGCGCACCAGCGGCTCCTGCCGGACGAACTCCTCGAATGCACGCAGGTCGGCATCCGCCTGACTGGACAGATGCACGGAGGCAAACACCGTGACGTCGAACCCGAGCAAAGCCGGGTTGAGCAATCCGCGATAGCCGAGGATGTAGCCTTCCTCCTCCAGCGTGCGGACGCGGCGCAAGCAGGGCGGCGGCGAGATGCCCACCCGCCGGGCCAATTCGACATTGGTGATGCGGCCATCGGCCTGAATTTCGCTGAGTATCTTCAGGTCGATGTCGTCGAGGCTTTTTGACACGCTATGTCTTCCGATCCGCCCGGCTTCTATGGGGTCTCTTTCCGCAATGTTCTAATCGCGTCGCGCGCATCGCGCAATTTTATTTCGCGAGTGCGGTATCTCTTGCCGAACTGGGGAAAATCCCAGGATATGGGTTGCATATCTTGCATAGCTCGCCAGATGGCTTACATTTGGAAATGATACTTTTGACGCCCCAGCGATGCCTTCGCGGGCATTTCCCGTCTCTTCGCTGATCAATCCATGCAACAGATCGACTGAGGGTCGCGTTATGGCCGCTCCTATTCATGCCAAGGTTGTCATCATCGGCTCCGGACCCGCGGGCTACACAGCGGCGATCTACGCCGCCCGCGCCATGCTCGAGCCGGTCCTGATTCAAGGCATCCAGCCCGGCGGCCAGCTCACCATCACCACCGATGTCGAGAACTATCCGGGCTTTGCCGATGTGATCCAGGGGCCGTGGCTCATGGAGCAGATGGAAAAGCAGGCGGCGCATGTCGGTACGAAAATCGTCACCGACCACGTCAACAAGCTCGAGCTTGGCCAGCGCCCGTTCCGCATTTCAACCGACAGCGGCGACACTTACCTTGCGGACACCGTGATCCTGTCCACCGGCGCGCAGGCGCGCTGGCTCGGGCTGCCTTGCGAAGAGAAGTTCAAGGGTTTCGGCGTCTCGGCCTGCGCCACCTGCGACGGCTTCTTCTACCGCAACAAGGAAGTGTTTGTTATCGGCGGCGGCAACACGGCCGTCGAGGAAGCGCTGTTCCTCACCAACTTCGCCTCGCAGGTCACGCTGGTTCATCGCCGCGACAGCCTGCGCTCCGAGCGCATCCTACAGGATCGCCTGTTCAAGCATCCGAAGATCAAGGTGATCTGGGACAGCGAAGTCGCGGACATTACCGGCGAAGACAATCCCTCGAAGGTCACGCAGATTCATTTGCGAAACCTCAAGACCGGGGCGATCAGCGCGCATAAAACCGATGGCGTGTTTATCGCGATCGGCCACGCGCCCGCGACCGAACTCGTTGCCGGTCAGCTGAAACTCAAACCGTCCGGCTATGTCGAGATCGCGCCCCATTCCACCGCGACCTCGGTGCGCGGCGTGTTTGCCGCAGGCGACGTCGCCGACGAGACTTATCGTCAAGCCGTGACCGCAGCCGGTCTCGGCTGTATGGCCGCGCTTGAAGCGGAACGTTTCCTTGCTCACAGCGCGACCGAACGCGCAGCAGCGGAGTAACCATGGCCCGATCACGCGACGGAATGAGCGACATGGATTGGGACAAGCTGAAGGTGTTCCACGCCGCAGCGGAAGCCGGGAGCTTCACCCATGCCGGCGAACAGCTTGGGCTGTCGCAATCGGCGGTCTCGCGGCAGGTCAGCGCGCTGGAACAAGAACTGGCGGTGTCGCTGTTTCACCGCCATGCACGCGGCCTGATCCTCACCGAGCAAGGCGATCTCCTGTTCCGCACCGCTCATGACGTGTTCATGCAGTTGCAGGCGGCGCGCGCGAAACTGACCGATAGCCGCGAGCGGCCGAGCGGTGATCTCAAGGTCACCACCACGCCCGGCGTCGGCATCAACTGGCTGATTCCAAGGCTCGGCGAATTCACCGGACTGTATCCGGATATTCGCATCTCGCTGATCGTCACCGACGAGGAACTTGACCTGTCCATGCGCGAGGCCGATGTGGCGATCCGGACCCGCAAGCCGACGCAGCCGGACCTGATCCAGCGCAAGCTGTTCTCGATGGGCTTTCACGCCTATTGCTCGCCGGAATATATCAAGCGCTACGGTACTCCTCGCACGCTCGAAGAATTGGATTCGCATCGCATCATCGTGCTGAGCGACCAGAACGTTCCGCCGCATCTGCTGAACCGGAACTGGCTGATCGAAGCCAACCGCAACGGGTCCGGCTCGCGCGAGCCGGTGTTCCGCGTCAACAATATCCTCGGTCTTGTGCGCGCATGTCAGCAGGGCCTCGGGATTGCGGCGCTGCCGGACTATCTCGTGGAAGACAACAACCGGCTGGTGCAACTGTTCAGCGAAGCCGATTCGATCCAGTTGGATACGTATTTCGTCTATCCCGAGGAATTGAAATCGGTGGCAAGAGTCCAGGTTTTTCGGGACTTTATCGTCAGCAAAGCCCAGCGCTGGCCTGCCTAACAGATTTCAAACACCCGTTTGACGCAGCGCTTTTCAGCATGACTGACATGCCATGTTCGATGTTGTCCGCATGGGAAATCGTGGCCCATACTCTCAACATACTGAATGAGCGCGTCGCATACTGTCCCCCTCCTCCGCGGCACGCGCATTGAGTTATCCCTCTTGGAAGGTGATTGTGTCGGCCTCCATGGCCAAAAACTAAACAAGCCGGGCAACTTGCCCGGCTTTTTTTCATTCGCGATTTTGATCGCGCATTACCCGATAAAAATCACGAATGAAGTTTTGCGCGCGAGAGTCGCAGCGCGTTTCCAATGACGCTGACCGACGATAGAGCCATCGCCGCAGCGCCGACCATCGGCGATAACAGAATATCGAATATGGGATAAAGCACGCCCGCAGCCACCGGCACTCCTGCGGCATTGTACAGAAATGCAAAGGTCAGGTTCTGCCGGATATTGCGCATGGTGGCCGCCGACAGCCGCCGCGCTTCGACCAGTCCCATCAGATCGCCGCGCAAGAGTGTGATACCTGCGCTTTCGATCGCGACATCCGTGCCGCTGCCCATGGCTATACCAACGTCCGCTGCCGCCAGCGCGGGCGCGTCGTTGATGCCGTCGCCGGCCATCGCCACGATACGTCCCTCGCCGCGCAGCCGCGTCACTACATCGCCTTTGCGTTCGGGAAGGACGTCGGCTTCTACCTCTGTTATGCCAAGCGTTTTCGCCACAGCCTGCGCGGTCATTACGTTGTCGCCGGTCAGCATCACAATGCGCAGACCGTCGCTGCGTAGTTGCTTGATTGCGTCTTGCGCACTCGGCTTGACCGGATCGGCAATGGCGACAACACCCGCCGCGCGACCATCGATGGCGACATAAATCGCGGTCGCGCCGCTCTCGCGCTGTACATGCGCATCGGCTTCAAGCGCCTGAACGTCGATGTGCGATTGCTGCATGATCGCCGCGTTGCCGAGCACCACGCTTCTGCCATCGACGATGCCGCTCGCGCCCTTGCCTGCGAGCGCTGCGAAGTTTTGCACGTCAGGAAGTTCAAGACCTTCGGCTTTCGCAGCATTGAGAATTGCAAGTGCGAGCGGATGTTCGCTTGCGCGTTCCACGCTCGCCGCGAGTCGCAGCAGATCGTTACGCGCGAATCCTTCGGTGGTGATGACCGCGACCACCTTCGGCCTGCCTTCTGTGAGCGTGCCAGTTTTGTCGATCACCAGCGTGTCGATCTTCTCCAACCGCTCCAGCGCCTCGGCATCGCGGATCAAGATGCCGGAGCGCGCGCCGCGCCCAACGCCGACCATGATCGACATCGGCGTGGCGAGGCCGAGCGCGCAGGGACACGCGATGATGAGCACCGTCACGGCCGCGACCAGCGCGTAAGCAAAGCGCGGCTCGGGTCCTAACAGCGACCACGCGGCGAACGCTGCAAGCGCTGCGGCGATCACCACCGGCACAAACCAGCCCGCAACACGATCGGCAAGACGCTGAACCGGCGCGCGCGAGCGCTGCGCCCGAGCCACCAGATCGACGATGCGCGCCAGCATGGTATCGCGGCCGATTTTTTCCGCGCGAATGACAAGCCCGCCGCTCTGGTTGACCGCGCCGCCGACCACCTGCGCGCCGATGCTTTTAGCGACCGGCATCGCCTCGCCCGTGACAAGGGACTCATCGACCAGCGACGTACCTTCGGTCACGATGCCGTCCACCGGGATTTTTTCGCCGGGCCGCACGCGCAAGAGGTCGCCGACGGCGATGGCCTCGATGCCAATGTCCTCATCAATATTTGTAGAAATGCGGCGTGCCGTTTTTGGTGCAAGCCCGAGCAGCGCGCGGATTGCACCGGAGGTTTGCGCACGAGCGCGAAGTTCGAGCACTTGGCCCAGCAGCACCAGCACCGTAATGACGGCAGCAGCCTCGAAGTACACGGCCACTGCACCGTGCATGTCGCGAAAGGCTTGCGGAAACAGTAGTGGCGCAAGCGTCGCCACCACGCTGTAGCTATAAGCCACGCCGGTGCCCATCGCGATCAGCGTGAACATATTGAGGTTGCGGGTTTTGACCGATTGCCAACCGCGTTCGAAAAACGGCCAGCCTGCCCAGAGCACCGCCGGCGTCGCCAGCGCGAACGAAACCCAATTCGCAACTTGCGGCGACAGGAGATGCATTCCGCCGAGATGCGCGGTCATCTCGATGACGAACACAGGAAGCGTGAGCGCCAGCGCGATCCAGAACCGCCGCGTCATGTCGATCAGTTCGGGATCTGGCGCATCGTCCAGCGAAACGGTTTCAGGCTCCAGCGCCATGCCGCAGATCGGACAACTGCCGGGACCAACCTGCCGGACTTCAAGATGCATGGGGCAGATGTAGATGGTGCCTTCCGGCATCTTCGCTTCAGGCGCAGCAGATCTTGGTGTGAGATATTTTTTCGGATCGGCTTCGAATTTCGTGCGGCAGCCCGCGCAGCAGAAAAAATACTCCTTGTCCTTGTGCGCAAAGCTATGCTTCGCGGTCGCCGGATCGACTTTCATGCCGCAGACCGGATCGATGGCTTTTACCTGCTCATCATTCGGCGCGCCGTGATGTGCGTGGCCGTGCGCTGCGCGAGAGCCGCTCTTGCCTTGGTCATGATGATCCACAGACATCACGCATCCTCGCTTGAAACATATACCCTATGGGGGTATATAGATCGTCATGCGCAAGGAAATCAAGACGTCGTGCCTGAAACGGCTGAAACGGATCGAGGGCCAGGTCCGCGGACTTGCGGGCATGGTCGAGGACGACCGTTATTGCATCGATGTGGTGACGCAGATCGCCGCTGCGCGTGCCGCGCTCCGCCGGGTCGAGGAGGAAATCCTGCGCGATCATGTCGCGCATTGCGTCGAGCATGCGATCTCGTCTGGTGACAAGGCCGACCAGCGCCGCAAGATCGCCGAACTGATGGATGTCGTGAGCCGCGCTGACCGCTGAGGCGGGATCGCTGAAGAGGTTCTGGATATTTGGGAATGGTACAGTTGGGTGGGAACCGCCAACCTGCGTCGCAGATATTGATAAATTTGACTTATTTGCTCGCTGTCATTTCACTTTTGTAGGACGTTTTGTAGCGGAATGAAGTGGAGAGACGGCACCGACCCGCGCCAACGCTCTTTATTGGCTTGCGTCCGACCCCTCTCGATTGAAAGGAAGCTCCGGCTCAGCTTCTGCTTTCGGACGGAGCGCATCTTGGGCGCTTTTCAGGAGTCTCTCTGCGTCTTGGAACAGCTCGTCGGGATCATTCCTAACCATCGTGCGGGGCACTATTTGATCGAGCTGCTCGCGCGCTAGCACAAGTACACCCAGCCGGTCGGCCTGTTCGAGGTCTGCTTGCAGCTCCGTTCGCGAACGTGTTGAGACCATGATGGGAAGTAACTTGATGTGTTCATTGTTCGATTGGTCGAGCCTGCTCCGTAAGCTGGCGTGACGTGCTACTAACTTTGCTAACTTGTTCTCAGCTTTGAGCAGCCCGGTCGTACACTCAATGATTGCAAAGTGTCCCTGTGGCGTAATCAGAATGACGTCAGAAAAATCCTGTGTTCGCGCTGTTGAACCGAGATGAATCGTACTAAAGCCGAGCATCCAAAACATCCATGCAACTGCGACCTCCAAATCGCGCGCATCATAGTTTTTGCCCCGAGACGTCGCCATAAATTCAGTCAGGATAGCAAGACCTGGATCGAACGTTTCAATCACCACACGCCGAGCATTCTGAGACGTTGAAGGGTCTGTGATGAACCAATGTGTTTGTGCTACTCCATTGTAAATTGCGTAGCAGTGTAGGATAGCCGCTTTGTTGACGCTGATTTCCAATGTCCCCGTCTGCCGTTCTGCCTCTTGAGACCATGCGAACTGAAGACCTGCAAGCGCCCCCCGTTTTACTGGGACGCCGGGATTAATCTCTCGATAGCCGACCGATACGTTGCTTGCGTGCAAGGTGTTCGCCAGTCGAAGTGCGATGTGCGCCTTCTCCTCGGTAATGCGGCACAAATCCCCATCGAAACCCATGACTGCCGTTGCGATAACTTCGACAGTTATGCGGTCAATAAACAAGCCACCTAAGCCATACTCAGAAAGAAGCTCTTGAATTGTATCGAACGGAGTAGTCGAGCTCCGCAACTCCCAATCCAAAACAGATGGCGACGCCGCCACTAACTGTGCAGCACCCGTAATCCTTAAGACGTTCAGCCTGGATTGTGATTGTAGCGCCGTGGGATGCAGCGGTGTGAACTCTGCGCGGTGGCTGGGCGGGATTCCCGGAAAGACCAATGGCCCGTGCGGTGTGTCCAAGGTCCCACAGCTAAGTTCTTTTATAATTTTCTTGAAACGTCTTACCTACATCCGACAACTTGAAGTGGCCCGCCCTTACGTTTTCGGACTCGAAGTGCGTAAACGGTATTGGGGATTGGAAGGGGCGTAACCAAAGGGTGCCTTGGACAAGTACGAACTCGTTCCCCGTCTTAACAGCCACATAGGCAAATGAGTTCTCGCGATACCCGGACGCCCACGGGCCTATTGCATCAAGAAAGTTTTTTACGGGTACGTCGCCGTGATGGTCGAATGCCATGTTTGAACTTTAGAGGCTAACCCCGTCAGCTACGACAAAAATGAATCGCTGGAGAGCTGCGCGTGCTCTTCACGTACATCTTCTGGAATGCCTTTACGTGCAACCCATCGACCATCCGCAGCTCGACCTAACGCAACCATTCGCAACGCCATTTGTATCGCCCTTCGTATGTAGAGCGCGCAAATGAGTTAGGTCTATCAATAAGATGCTGAAACCACTGGCCATTTGATGCGTGTGGTACAGTTGGGTGGGATCGAACCACCGACCTCCGGATCCACAATCCGGCGCTCTAACCAGCTGAGCTACAACTGCATTTTCGAGGCAGTCACCTGCCCGGCGGGCCACCTTGAGGCGGGCCGATTTCGCGGGAAACTAGGTGCAAGCTCTCGCTTTGGCAAGACGCTTTGCCGCGTGCTGTGAACAGCCCGCGATCGGCCTCCGAAAGACCTGTAACACTTCAGGAATAGCGGAAGCCGGTCCTCAGATGACCGGCTTGAACGCCTGCGCGGCACCGTCCTTGATCGGCTTGGCCGTGTCCGCGGCAACCTTGCGGGTCAGCGCGGCAAGATCCTGCGACTGCACCCGGAGCGTCTCAAGCTGCTTGCGGGCGTGGTTGTTGAGCAGTTCGAACGCCTCCATCGGAGAACGCGTGGCCAGCAATCCGCTCGTCAGGGAAAAAGCGGCCTCGGTGTTGGCCTGCGCAATATCAATGATGGCGGTGGTGAAGTCGCTCGCACCCTTAGTGGCCGAGGCATAGACAGCCTCAAGAGCGCCGTTGTTGGATTCGGCGGCGTCCTTCAGCTTCTGATAGCTGTCACGGACCTGCGACACGCCCTGCTCCGCAAATGCGCGAACCTGCTCAGGAACTTGAAATGACGCGGCGGGTGAAAATGAAAACGGGTCGTTTGCTTTCATAACGGCACTTTCCTGTTTTTATATCCGTCATGCGGGACGGGCCGACGATAACTCCTCCAAATTGGAAAAGTCCCGCCCATTCAGCGTGCCGGCACTATTGAGGAGGAATTTGTGCAATGCAACAAAATAGTGGCGCGTGGGCTCACATACCGATCCGGCAGAAATGCCGGACCGGGTATTCCAAGGCGAGCGAGGGTGCCTCTTATTTGGGCTTACCGACGTCCATGGCGGCGCGGGTCACGGTCTGACCCATTTCGCTGGCCTGTTCCGCCAGCGAGCGCATCTGGCCCTGCACATATTCGGTGTGAAGGCGCATGACTTCGGTGAGATCCTTGGCGTGAATGAGCTGCTGGGCATAGGCCAGCGAGGCTTCCACGTTCTTTTCCGCAAAGGCGATGGCCTTGGCGCTGATGTCCTTTGCAGCGGCACCGGGACCGCCGAAAGAACCGCCGCCAAACGCTGCCGCCGTCTGCTGCGCGGTTCCGATGAAGCTCTCGAAAGCCTTGCGGGCCTGATCGAGGCTCGCCTCCGCCATCGAACGCATCTCCTTCGGAATTTCGAATTGATTGCCTGACATGTCGCACCCTCCTGTGGATTGCTGGCGGTCATTGGCTGACCGTCGCCTGTCTCGCTTCGCCGCCAGCGGCACCGTTTATGACGCAGCGCAACGACAAAACTTGCTCACCTATCGTGAACGTTTGAATATCTTTTGCAACACCTCAACGCACTCAATGTCGTGAAGGTCCTACCGACCGTTCCGATTAACGTTATCGCTGCTTTGCGTGAATAGTACGACAGGGAGCCGTGGACCTTGCGCTCGCTGCGCCATACTAATCATTTGTTAAGGCTTTTCGAACTCTCGGTTTGGCGTCCATGATGGGCGTCATGAAAGCGTGCTGCAGGCCACGTGCGGGTTGTCCTAATGAGCAAGAGCGATTTTCAACTTCACGGCATCCGCGATCCGCGCGTTGCGGTTCACGCCACCAGCGCATTGCCTGCGTGGGTGTGGTCACTGGATGGCGCGAAAATTCTCTGGGCCAATACTGCCGGCGCTCGGTTGTTCGGCGCGCGCGATGCGGCGGCTCTTGCGGAGAAAACCATTGGCCCCGCCGATTCCAATCGCCGTCAGGCCATGCAACTCGCAGCAAGGCTGTCGCAAATCGGATCGCGCCTCGAGCGCCTGCGCGGTTTCGGCGCGCCGCTCGGCCGCCTGCTCACTTGCAACTGCGCGAAACTGACCTTCACCGACGGAACCACCGGAATCCTGATTGCCGCCGCTGAACCTGTCGGGCGCACAATTCCGCTGACGGAGCGTCTCGCGCATCTCGTGGACAGCGTTGCCATGCCCGCGATGACATTCACGCCCAATGGCGCGCTGGCCGGTGCCAACGAAAGCGCAAAGACCATTGCAGGCCTGTTTACAGATCTGACCGGTCCCGGTTTCGACGATGCGCGCGCCAAGGCGCTGCGCGACGGTCAAGCCACGCTGCAGATGAAACTCGGCCGCGTCACTGTGCATCGTGTCGGCCACGGTGACGAAACCGCGCTGGTCGCGCTGATCGATGCCGTCATCGTGCATGAGCAAACGCCGGAGCCGGCAGAGGCTGTGCCTTCCGCGACCGAGGAAACGCTCGCAATCACTTCTGCACCTGTCGAACCCATCGCATCCGAGAACCATCCATCGCCGCAAGAGGTTTTGCAGCCGCAGTCCGCACCTGAGACCATCCGCCACGATCTGATGGCCGAGCCTGTACAGCCCGTCGTGGAAGCGCCGCCGGAAATCGTTGCGCAAGAGCCGGTGACGCCTGTGGTCGAAGCGCATGCGGAAATCGCTACGCATGAACCGGCGCGTCAGACGCAGGCTGAAGTCTCGCCGCACGATTTCTCACCACTCGATACGTTCGTGTCCGTATTCGACGAGGACGACTCCGACATCACACCGGCAGCGGTTGTGCAGCCACCTGTTGCGGAAAGCGCGCCGCCTCTCCCGGAGACGCTTCACTGGTCCTTTGAAATCGCCACGCCGCCGGAGCAGCCTCACGTCGAGAGCAAAGCGGTAGAACCCGTCGCACAGACCGAAGTCCCGCTTGAAACGCGTTTGCCTGTCGATACGCCTGCATCCGACGACGGCGTGACGCGCATCTATATCGGCGACGATCGCCCAGCAAAGGCAGTCAAAGCTCCCGGCACGGATCACAAGCATGTCGCAGCGACGCTGTCTGACATGGATGGCGCGCCGCTCGCGGAACGTCAGCACCCGCTCCGTTTCATGTGGCACATGGATGAAGACGGTCGCTTCGCGCTCGGCTTCGACGAATTCGCGCGGCTGATCGGCTCGCGCACGGCAGCAACTTTCGGCAGGCTCTGGAGCGAAATCGCCGATACGCTCGGGCTCGATCCGGAAGGCCGCGTCGCAACCGCAGTAGCCACCCGCAATACGTGGAGCGGCATTATCGTGAACTGGCCCGCCGACGGCATTGGCGCGCGGCTGCCGGTCGAACTGTCCGCGCTGCCGATCTACGACCGCGCCGGAAAATTCCTCGGGTATCGCGGTTTTGGCGTTTGCCGCGACATCGAAGGCATGGCGCGGCTTGCAGCGCAACGCCGCGACGACGTGCTCTACGCGTCCGTGCCGTCCGAATCTCCATCGTCCGAGACTGCTGCCGAATCTGCCGTGGATGAACCGACGCATCCCGATACGGCTCCAGATGCCAGTTTTGACTCCTCGCCCGCTCCTGAGGTGCAGGACAATTTCCCAACAACAGAATCGAAACCGCCCGTGACCATCCCGCAAAACGTCGTGCCGTTTCCCTCCGCTCCCGATCCGAAATCTCCTGCACTCACAGCAGGCGAAAGCAGCGCGTTCGATGAACTGGCGCGGCGGCTGTCGGCACGGCTCGAAGGCGCGCATGAAAGCGCGTCGCACGCCGCTGAACCTCTGTTGAGCGAAGACTCCGTTGCGCCACGCGAGGATTTACCAAACTCGATCCAAGTCACCGAGCCGCCTGCGCTCGAAAATCCGCCTGCATTTCTGACACCGGCTGCGACGCCGCCGCGCGCGAATTCCATGCAGGACCCGCAATTGCTGGATCGCTTGCCCCTCGGCGTTTTGATCTACCGGCTCGACCGGCTGCTCTACGCCAACCGCGCGTTTCTCAATTTCACCGGCTACGGCAGCCTTCATGAGTTGAGCGAGGCTGGCGGTCTCGATGCGCTCTACGTGGAAGCCAATGGCGCATCCGCCACCAGCACGTCGGAAAGCGGAACAGCGGTTGTCATCGCGGCAGCTCATAGCGGTTCAAGCCGCGGTCAATCTGCGGAAGCGCGGCTGTTTGCGATTTCATGGGATAACGAGCCAGCGCATGCGCTGATGTTTTCCGGCTCGCCCGGAGAGCAGCGTGCGGAAGCCGCTCCCGAGCCCGTGGCCATGATCCCGGCCCCACGCGAAGATGACACTACTCAGGCAGAAGAATTCAGCACCATCCTCGATACCACCGCCGACGGCGTGGTGATTTTCGACGGACACGGACGTCTGCTGTCATGCAACCGCGCGGCCGAGACAATGTTCGGGCGCAATGACAGCGAGATGGCAACACTCACGCTGATGGATTTGTTCAACCCTGAAAGCCAGCGCCCGGCGCAGGATTACGTTGACGGCATCAAGACCGCCAGCGTGACGGACCTGATCACTCACGGCCGCGATATGAGCGGCCGCGCCCGCGACGGCAGCAGCGTTCCACTGTCCATGACCATCGGCCGCACGCGCTCTGATAACACGCGTTTCTTTGCGATCTTGCGTGACCTATCGCAGGCCCGCAAAGCCGACAGCGATTTGCTGGTCGCCCGGCGGCAGGCAGAAAAATCGGCAGTTGCAAAAGCGGACATTCTTGCGCGCATCAGCCATGAAGTGCGCATGCCGCTCAATGCGATCATCGGCTTCGCGGATGTGATGATCCAGGAGCGCTTCGGCGCGCTCGGCAACGAACGCTATGTCGAATACATGAAAGACATCCGCGCGTCGGGTCAGCGCGTGATGGCGATTGTCGACGACCTGCTCGATCTGCAGCGAATCGAATCCGGCAAGATGGAATTGTCGTTCGCCAACAACGACCTCAACAGCATGGTCGAGCAATGCGTCGCCGTGATGCAGCCGCAGGCCAATCGCGAACGCATCATCATCCGCACCTCGCTCGCGCATGCGCTGCCATCCGTGAAAGCCGATGCCCGCGCGCTGCGCCAGATCGCGCTGAACCTCATCGGCAATTCGATCCATCTGGCCAATGCCGGCGGACAGGTGATCGTCTCAACCGCGACTACGGATTTCGGCGACATCGTGCTGCGCGTGCGCGATACCGGCCACGGTCTCAACGACAACGAGATCGCCGAGGCAATGGCGCCGTTCCGCACCAGCGGTGCGTCAGATCAGACTGCGGATGGATCGGTGGTGAACCTGTCGCTGACCAAGGCGCTGGTCGAAGCCAACCGCGCGCAATTCCACATCAAGACCGTGCCGCATTCCGGCACGCTGATAGAAGTGGTGTTCTCCCACGCCAGCGCGATTGCGTAACAAACGCAAATGCCCGGCGCGAGGCCGGGAATGAAGCGAAACTCTGTAAGCGTGAAGCCTTAAGCGTTCTTCAGCGCCACGCGGAAGGTCGCCTCGGTCTTCGACTTCACTTCATCGAGCGTGACGCCTTCGGCCAGTTCGATCAGCGCCATGCCGTCCTTACCGTGCTTGTCGATGGTGAAGACCGCCAGATCGGTGACGACCATGTCCACCACCCGCTCGCCGGTCAGCGGCAGATTGCAGCGGTGCAGCAGCTTCGCGCCGTCCTTGGCGGAATGCTCCATCACGACGACCACGCGCTTGACGCCAGCGACGAGATCCATCGCGCCGCCCATACCCTTGACCATCTTGCCGGGGATCATCCAGTTGGCGAGATCGCCGTTCTCCGCCACCTGCATCGCGCCGAGGATCGACAGATCGATATGACCGCCGCGCACCATGGCGAAAGAATCCGCGCTGGAGAAATAGCTGGTATCGGGCAATTCCGTCACCGTCTGCTTACCAGCGTTGATGAGGTCGGGATCTTCATCGCCCTCGTAAGGAAACGGACCCATGCCGAGCATGCCGTTTTCGCTCTGCAGGAGAACGTCGACGCCTTCGGGAATGTAGTTCGAGACCAGCGTCGGAATGCCGATACCGAGATTGACGTAATAGCCATCGCGCAATTCTTTCGCGGCGCGGGCTGCCATCTGTTCACGTGTCCATGCCATGGGACTTGTCCTTCTTGAACTGGTTACGCGCGCTTGCGCAGGGTGCGCTGCTCGATCCGCTTTAGCTTCGGATCGACGGCGATCATGCGCTTCACGAAAATGCCGGGAGTATGGATGTGATCGGGATCGATCTCGCCCGCAGACACCAGATGCTCGACTTCGGCGATGGTCATGCGCGCAGCCGTCGCCATCATCGGATTGAAGTTACGCGCGGTCTTGCGGTAAACGAGGTTGCCAGCGGTGTCGCCCTTCCAAGCGTGCACGATGGCAATATCGGCGACGAGGCCGGTCTCCATGATGTACTTCTCACCATTGAATTCTTTTACTTCCTTGCCTTCGGCAATCAGGGTGCCGACGCCGGTCTTGGTGTAGAACGCCGGAATGCCCGCGCCGCCCGCGCGAATGCGCTCGGCCAGCGTGCCTTGCGGATTGAACTCAAGCTCCAACTCGCCCGCGAGATATTGCTGCGCGAACAGCTTGTTCTCGCCGACATAGGACGAGATCATTTTCTTGATCTGGCGAGTTTCCAACAAACGGCTGAGGCCGATGCCGTCAACGCCCGCATTGTTGGAAATTACGGTGAGATTCTTGACCCCGGAATCGCGCAGCGCGTCTGACAATGTCTCGGCGATGCCGCACAATCCGAATCCACCCGACATGACCGTCATGCCGTCCTTGATAACGCCAGCGAGCGCGGATTTCGCGTCGGGGTAAACCTTGTTCATGATGCTGCAACCTGATGGGAGAAATGAGCCGAGGCTGGGCGATTATTAGGCGAAATGCGCAAGACACGTCAATCATGCACCCGCGCGGGTTTCGCCTGCATTTTAAGCCGCTCACCGGCCTTTCTCGGACCATTCGTCCTGTGACAAGCTACAGGTGCGGCATGCCGCCCTGCCCGTCCGGTGGCCTTGAAAGCGTCAAGAAAAGTCATCAAGTTGCAGTCAGCGCCACGGCAACCCGCCCGCTGGCCCTTCATTGCCGCAACTACCGGATGACCTCATTGCCGATGACCCAAGGGATAAAGCGCCTGGGCGTGCCGATTGCGGCATTGCTCGCTGCTGCGCTCGCCGGGTTGATCGGCGTCTCGTGGCTGATCGACAAGAACGCCGTTCGCCTCGCTGTCGAGAATCAGATTCGGGCCGCCACCGGACTCGAGCTCGCGATCAACGGCGATGTCAGCGTCTCGGTCTTTCCCGGCAGTTCCATCACGCTGCGCGATGTCGGCCTGAAAGGCGCAGCACCTCGAAACAGCAACGACGAACCGCTCAACGTCGAGGAGATTACAGCCAATCTGCGTCTGATGCCGCTGTTGATGCAACGCTACGAAATCGCGGACGTCACGCTGCAGCATCCGCGCATCAACGTGAAGCGCAGCGACGGCCACAGCAACTGGACGCCGATTGTCGAGACGCTGGCGCGCACGATCAAGCCGGGTGTCGACAGTCCAGTCTCGTTTTCCGAAATTCGCATCAAAGACGGTGTTCTGACTTACGCCAATGATGCTGGCGGTATCGACGAAGCCGTCAAGGGCATCGACCTGTCGCTGGCTTGGCCGTCGATCTCGCGCTCGTTCGCCGCAACCGGCCAATTCGACTGGCGGGGTGAGCGCATCGACGGCAGCCTCAGCATCGCCGATTTCATTGCAGCACTTTCCGGCGAGCGCTCGGGTATCAAGGTCCGCGCGGCAAGCCCCTCGCTGAAATTCGCGTTCGACGGCGCGGTGGCCAATCGCGCCAGTCTGCTGATGGAAGGTACACTCAGCGCCGACAGCCCATCGCTGCGCAACGCTTTGCGCTGGGCGGGGCAAACCACGCCGGGCACCGGCGGTCTCGGGCGCTTTTCGCTGAAGGCCCGCACCAATGTGGTCGGCGAATCCATCGCGCTGACAAACGTCAATCTCGAACTCGACGGCAACACCGCCGAAGGCGTCATCACCTATAACAGCAGCGACCGTCAGACCGTGCAGGCCACGCTCGCCGCCGAGACGCTCGACTTCACGCCGTATATCGACACGGTCCGCCTGCTGGCCAGCGGCGCGCGCGACTGGAACAGGCAATTGTTCGACCTGCGCGGGCTGTCGTCCACCGATCTCGACATGCGGCTTTCGGCTGCGAAGGTCACCATTGGCACCACGAAAGTCGGCCGCACCGCCATCGGCGCCAATCTGCGCAGCGGCACGCTGGCGCTGAGCATCGGCGAGGCGCAAATTTACGGCGGCGTCCTCAAAGGATCGTTCGGCATTACGCGGGCCGACGCGGACGCGGATATCAAGGCGCAATTCCAGTTCACCGATGTCGATCTGGCCAACAGCGTCAACGAATTGTTCGGCGTGAACAAGGTCAGTGGACGCGGCAGTCTGACCTTTGCAGTGGAAGCGTCCGGATCGAGCCCATTCGCGCTGGCGCAATCGCTGGACGGCACCGCAGCCCTTGTGGGCCGCGACGGCGCAATCAGCGGCCTCAACATCGATCAATTGTTGCGCCGGCTTGAGCGCCGCCCTCTCTCGGGCGCAGGCAATTTCCGAAGCGGCAGCACGCCGTTTGATCTTTTGAACATCGCCATTCGTTTCAAGGACGGCATCGCCACCGCGGAGGATGCGCGCCTCGAAGGACCGACCACGCGCGTTCTTCTCACCGGCACAGCATCGGTGCCTGCACGCGAATACGATCTGAAAGGCGTTGCGAGTCTGATCTCGACGGCGGACACACCGCCGGTCTTCCAGCTTCCATTCGTGGTGCAGGGTCCGTGGGACGATCCGCTGATTTTCCCGGATTCGGATTCGCTGATCCGCCGCTCGCCCGCCTCCGCCCCGCTCTTGGATTCGCTCAAAGACCGCAAGACGCGCGACGTTGTGAAATCCGTCATCGACCGCTTCACATCTGGCCGCAAGGCACCGGCTGAACCCGCCACACCGCCGCAGGCCGACGTGCCTGCATCCGCGACCGTCCCCACCGCCGCAGAAGTGCTTCCTGCGGCGAAGCCCGCCGAAATTCCGGCAGCGACTGTCCCGCCTGCGGCGTCTGAGTCCCGATCCGACAAGGCGGACTAAAGCGGGGCTGCGCTTTCGCCCTGCTCGCTCGACAGCTTCGACGCCAGTGACGCTGCGACAATCACCAGCGCAACCACGCCGATCACCAGCGTGCAGATGGCGTTGATTTCCGGCTTCACGCCGAGTCTCACTTCTGAATAAATCCGGATCGGCAACGTAGCTGAGCCGGGTCCGGTGGTGAAACTCGCGATCACCAGATCGTCCAGCGAGAGCGTAAAAGCCAGCATCCATCCTGCGGCAATCGACGGCAACATCAGCGGCAGCGTCACGGCGATGAACGCACGCACCGGCGAGCAGCCGAGATCCATCGCGGCTTCCTCAAGGCTACGGTCGAGGCCGTTCAACCGCGATTGCACCACCACCGCGACAAAGCACATGGTCAGCGTCGTATGCGCGATGGTCACGGTCCAGAAGCCGCGACCGGCATCGATCGCGACGAACAGCAGCAGCAGCGACAGGCCGGTGATGACTTCCGGCATCACCAGCGGCGCATACAGCATGCCGGAAAACAGCGTACGGCCTTTGAAGCGCTCACCGCGAGCCAAAGCCCAGGCCGCCAACGTGCCAAGCAGGGTTGCCGCCGTCGCCGAACAGAACGCCACGCGCAGGCTCATCCACGCGGCCGACAGCATCGCCTCATCGTTGAAGAATTCGGTGTACCAGCGAAGCGACCAGCCGCCCCACACCGTGACAAGGCGCGAGGCGTTGAACGAATAGATCACCAGAATGGCAATCGGCAGATACAAAAACGCGAGCCCGAGCGCGACGGACGCCATGTTGAACGCCGAGAGACGTGTCGCGCGCGCAGCCATCACCGTGTCTCCAGATGGCGGCGTTGTAGTTTCTCGTAAATCAGCAGCGGCACCAGCAGTAGCGCCAGCAGCACAATGGCGATGGCGGACGCCACCGGCCAGTCCTTGTTGGTGAAGAATTCGAGCCAGAGCGTCTGGCCGATCATCATGCGGTCCGAGCCCGCGAGCAGGTCCGGGATCACGAACTCGCCGACGATGGGGATAAAGCAAAGCAACACGCCCGCGCCGACGCCGGGCAGCGACAGCGAAAACGTCACCAGCCAAAATGCTTTGAAGCGCGAACAGCCGAGATCGCTGGCTGCTTCCAGCAGTGCATCGTCCATCTTCGACAGCGTGGCGTAGAGCGGCAGGATCATGAACGGAAAGTATGAGTAGACGATGCCGAGATACATCGCGGAATCCGTGGACAACCAAACCAGCGGCTTGTCGATAATGCCGAGCCCAAGCAGCAGCTTGTTCAACAGGCCGTCATGCTGAAGAATGTTGATCCATGCATAGATGCGGATCAGGAACGAGGCCCAGAACGGCACGATCACCAGCATCATCGCAACAGGCTGCCAGCGTTGCGGCAAGCGCGACATGCCATAGGCGACCGGATAGCCGATCAGCAGCAGCATCGCGGTGGATGCAATCGCCACAAAGAGGCTACGCGCATAGGACAAAATGTAGAGATTGTCGGAGGCCAGCAGCTTGAAGTTTTCGGACGAGAACGCCGACAGCGCCGAGGTGAATGCCGCCCAGCCCGCCGAGAGATCGAACACCGGCACATAAGGCGGCTGCGCGATGGCAGTTTGCGACAGCGCGATCTTCAGCACAAATCCGAACGGGACCAGAAAGAACAGCGCCATCCAGAAATAAGGCGCGAGGGCTGCAAGCCGCGCCGGGCGCGTGAAGATGCGCCGCGCGCTCATTGGTCCAGCACCACGACGTCATCCGGTGCAAACGCGACGCTCACGCGCTGGCCCAATCTGAATTTCTCACCGGCGATGCGCGTCGTGTTGGACCGCGATACCTGCAACAACGCGCCGCTGTCGAGCTTCACGCGATAGATCGAAACGCCGCCGACATAGTTGACCTCGGTCAATTCACCAGCGAACGAATTGCCGGGCCCAGCGCCTCCTGCATCATCTCCGGCAAACGCCAGTTTCTCGGGACGGATGGCAAGGCAAACCGCATCGCCGACGCTGACGACCTGCGTTCGCGCCGCCACCACCTCGCCCGCCGTTGCGGTCGTAATGACCATACGGTCGAGATCGCGGTGGATCGCTGTGACACGGCCTTCGATCAGGTTGATGTCGCCGACAAAGCCAGCCACCCAGCGCGAGTTCGGCGCTTCATAGAGATTGCGTGGTGATGCGACCTGCACCAGACGGCCCTTGTCCATCACACCGATGCGGTCGGCCACCGTCATCGCTTCTCCCTGATCGTGGGTGACGATCACAAACGTCATGCCGAGGCGGCGCTGCAACTCCATCAATTCCGATTGCGTACTTTCGCGCAGCTTCTTGTCGAGCGCGGCAAGCGGTTCGTCCAACAGCAACAATTTCGGACGTCGCGCCAGCGAGCGCGCCAGCGCCACGCGTTGACGCTGCCCGCCCGAGAGCTGATCCGGACGCCGCTTCTGCAAACCATCGAGCCGCACCAGCGCGATCATTTCGGCGACGCGCGATTCGATCTCATCTTTCGGAAGCCCGGCGCGCTTGAGGCCGAAGGCAATGTTGCCTTCCACATTGAGATGCGGAAACAGCGCGTAATTCTGGAACATCATGTTCACAGGGCGCTCGTGAGGTGGCACATGCGCGATGTCTTCGCCGTTGAGATAGATCGCGCCAGCGTCCGGTGTCTCGAAGCCTGCGAGCATGCGCAGCAGCGTGGTCTTGCCGCAGCCGCTCGGCCCCAGCAACGCGAAGAACTCGCCCGCCCGGATATCAAGCGACAGGCCATCGACAGCCGTAAACCCGCCAAAGCGTTTTACAACCGACGCGATCCTCAGCAACGGGAGGCTGTCCTGCGATGTCGTGCTGGCGGCGGGGTGAGTCATGCGCCGACGATCTTCGACGCCCGCTATGCCAAGTCAAGCTGGCCACGCGCAAGAGCGCGACCTGTCAACTGACCTTACGCGCCGCCTCGGGCGTGGTCGTGCGGCCAACCCAGTCGCCATAGGCGTCGATCGGCGCCGGACGGCCAAGGAAGTAACCTTGTACCTGATCGCAGCCTTCGTCCGCCAGGAATCCGAGCTGCTCCTGGGTCTCGACGCCTTCCGCGACAATGGAAATGTCGAGGCCGTGGCAAAGGCCGATCATCGCGCGGATGATGGCCGGAGACTGGGTGTTGCGGCCAAGATTCATGACAAAGGCACGGTCGATCTTGATCTTGTCGAACGGGAACGACTGCAGATAGGTCAGCGATGAATAGCCGCTGCCGAAGTCGTCCATCGCAATGCGCACGCCGAGCGATTTCAGCCGCCTTAATAGCGAAAGTCCGCGGTCGAGATCCTCGATCAGCACGCCTTCGGTAATTTCAAGCTCCAGCCGCCCCGGTGCGAGACCCGTCTCCAGCAAAATCGAATGCACCAGACCGACCAGGTCGCCATGCATGAACTGCGCGGGCGACAGGTTGACGGAGATTTGCAGCGCTTTCGGCCACGAAGCTGCCTCACGGCAGGCCTCGCGCAAGATCCACTCGCCCATCTCGACGATCAGGCCGCTTTCTTCCGCCAGCGGAATGAAATCACCCGGCGGTACGAAGCCCCGCTTGGGATGGACCCACCGCGCCAGCGCCTCGAAGCCGAGCACATGATCGAGGCCGATATTCTGAATCGCCTTGGCCTGCGGCTGGTAATGCAGCGACAACTCGCCATTGCGGATCGCGGTCGACAAATCCTGATGCAGCGCGCGGCGGTCGCGCACCTGCTGATCCATTTCGGCCTCGAACAGGCTGACCGACCCGCGCGATTTGGCCTTGGCGCGAAACAGCGCAGCGTCGGCATTGGTGAGCAGCGTCTCGGCGGCCATTCCATTACGTGGAAATACCGAAATGCCCGCGGTGATACCGATACGCACCAGACGGCCGTCGATCACGATCTCTTCGCGCATCGCTTCGATCAGGCGATGCGCGAGTTGCAGCGCCGTCTCGGGTTGCGGACCGTCGATGATCAGTCCGAATTCATCGCCACTCAGGCGCGAAACGAGTGCGCCATGCGCCGTCCGCACAATGCGTCGCGCGACTTCGATCAGGAGCTTGTCGCCGACCTCGTGGCCGAACACATCGTTGATTTCCTTCAGACGGTCGAGATCGAGCGACAGCACCGCGAATTCTTCCGGCGTGCCTTCGCAGGCTTCGATCATCTGAGACAAGGCCTTCAGGAAGGAGGCGCGGTTCGGCAGATCGGTGAGCGCATCGTGATAGGCCATGTGGGCCATGCGCGATTCCGTCTCGCGACGGTCGGTGATGTCTTCGTTGGTCTTGATGAGATATTGCGGCTCGCCGGTCTCGTCGAGCACGGTGACGCGCCGGGTCAGGAACAGGCGCAGGCCGGTTTCGGTCTGGATCGGATGTTCTTCGGTGACGATGCCCTTCTTGCGGACGGCGTCGTCGTCGCGCTTGGCGATGAGCTTCGCATCCGTCGGGCTATAAATGTCGTCGAGCGTACGGCCGATGACCTCTTCGCGCCGCCGGTTCAGCGTCTTTTCCGCGCCGCGATTGGCCAGAACGTATTGACCGTCGATCAGCCGCTTGACGACCACGGCGACCGGGACGTTATCGACCACGAGTTCGAGAAACTTCTTCGCGCTCTGAATCTCGCGCGACAGCGACCTGCGATCCGTTACGTCCTCGAACAGCGAGACGAGGAACGCGGGCTCGTTGCGCTCATCGCGCGCGATCACGCGATTGCACGCCACAAGCCTATTCAGCCCGCCATGATCGATCAGCAGTTCCGTGCGGGTCTGGTCCGTCGGCGAGTCGACCGCATCCTGATCGGCTTCCTTGACGGCATCCGCAACATCCGCCTTGTAAATCTCGCGCGCCGTGTTTCCGATGATCTTGTCGCGGCTCACACCGGCGAACTGCTCGAACGCGCGGTTGGCGAGAATATACCTGCCGTCATCGATGCTCTTCACGGCGACGCAGACAGGAATGTTGTCGATCACGGACTCGAGGAAGTTCGTGGTGGTCGCGAGTTGCCTGGAGAGATTGCGCTGATCCGTGCAGTCTTCATGGGTGGACACAAGGCCGCCGTTCGCGAGCTTGCGGTGCTTGATCAGGATCGAGCGCCCGTCACTCAGTTCGCAGATGTGACCGCTCGGCTTTTCGACTCGGTGATAATAATCGTCGATCGAGCCTTCCAGCGTTCCGCTTTCTTTTCGCAGGACGAGCAGGTCGCGGCCGGTCATACCCTTGCAAAGATCGGAACGCGAGAATCCGTAAATTTCAAGATAGCGATCGTTACAGAACACGATGCGCTTTTGTGCATCGACCATCACGATCCCGTTGGTGAGATTATTCAGTGCGCTGGAGACGAAGGCCGCGCGGCGAATGTTGGCGTGACGCGCCTTGCGCAGGGCGGTGGAAACCCAGACGATAATCGCGCCGAGGAAGGCGAGCACGACAAAGCTGCCGATCAGCACCTGCCAGATCATCGACGCATGGAAATCGTTGGACGCGGCAAGCATCTCATAGGCATTGCCGATGGACTGCGCGGCGGCACTTTGGCACTGGAAACTCCAGACAGCGAGAAGCACAGCGATCCCACGTAGGGATACTGTTTTTGCACATGCTTGCTTCTGCCAGCAGGACATTCGCATTCCGAATTCTTCAGGGCGCAGTTTCTTTCTGCACCCCTTTGGATCGGGTAAACGCGTCTGTCGCAGCCGTTACAATATGACTTAAATGCGAGCAAATGGGCGTGTATGCTTAATGAACTGCTAACGGGAACTGCATCGCGATCAGGCGAATGAACAGAAAATAAGCAGGCAAGCCGCGCGCATCATGCATATCGAAAACGTGTCAGCATCCACGGGATATCGGGCAAAGGAATCGGCGCATCATGGATCGCGTTGAATGCGTCGTGGTCGGTGCTGGCGTCGCCGGGCTTGCGGTGGCGCGGAAGCTGGCGCTTGCCGGGATCGAAGTCATTGTGGTGGAAGCCGCCGGCGACATCGGCACCGGGACATCGTCGCGCAACAGCGAGGTGATCCACGCTGGGATTTACTATCCGGCCGGTAGCCTGATGGCGCGCCTGTGCGTGGCGGGCAAACAAATGCTCTACGCTTATTGCGACGATCACGGCGTACCGTACCGGCGCTGCGGCAAGCTCATTGTCGCAACCACGCCGGAGGAAAACGGCAAGCTCGCCGCTATCAGGGCTCATGCCGAAGCCAACGGCGTCGACGACATGCGCGCACTGTCCGGCGAGGAAGCGCGCTCTCTCGAACCGGCGTTGAATTGCACCGGTGCGCTGCTGTCACCATCGACCGGAATTTTGGACAGCCATGCCTACATGCTGGCGCTGCGCGGCGAGATTGAAGCTGCGGGCGGCGCGCTGGCGTTTCATGCCCCGTTTGTGCGGGCGAAGACCGTGACCGATGGCTTCGAGGTCGAGATCGGCGGCGATGCGCCGATGACGCTGCAATGCAGATTACTGATCAACTCAGCAGGACTTGCGGCGCCTGCCATAGCTCATGCCATCGGCGGCATGCCGCCGGACAAAATCCCCACCGCCTATTACGCCAAGGGTAGTTATTTCAGCTGCAGCGCGCGTGTGCCGTTCACGCATCTGATCTATCCTGTTCCCGAAGCGGGCGGGCTTGGCGTCCATCTGACCATCGACCTCGGTGGACAGGCAAAATTTGGTCCCGACGTGGAATGGGTCGAGACACTGGACTATGCCGTGGACCCGGCGCGGGCCGAACGGTTTTACCCTGCTATCCGCAGGTACTGGCCGTCGCTGCCTGATGACGCGCTATCGCCGAGCTATTCGGGCATCCGGCCGAAGATCGTACCGCCAGCGGTCGCGCGGCAGGATTTCGTGATTCAGGATGCGCGGGAGCACAGGGTTGCGGGATTGATCAACCTGTTCGGCATAGAGTCGCCGGGGCTAACCTCATCTCTCGCCATCGCTAATGCTGTAGCGGCACTAGCTGGAGCCCGGGACTGATTCGAGCCGGCTTTACAGTCTCATTTGGACACGACAACCGAACTGCAACAGTCGAGTGTTGCAGTTTCGGGCATCGCCTCGAAAATCAGAGTTTTATATGTTGGGTATCAGTGAACCGTGGTGTGTCTGATACGCTGGATTTGATCTTTGAGCACCAGTTTGCGGCGCTTGAGTTCGATAATCTGAAGGTCGTCGGTAGAGAGATGCTGGAGAGCATCGTGCAATTCGTTTTCCAGAACTTCGTGTTTCCGTTCCAGTTCAACGAGATGCGCTTGAATCGCCATAAGAAGCCTCCTTCGGAAGTGGACCTCAGATCGGATCTGGATGAACAAGTCTACATGAGCCATGGCATCTGTCGACAGGCGATTGAAACATGGCATTCCAAATTTTGGTGACTAAAGGAAACGAATTGTGACGGAACACGTCCCGCGATACCGTCGCTGGAAACGGAAACGATTTTCTGCGATGACGATTTTGCAGACAGATTCTTGCATGCAGTGTGGTTCTGGAAGATTTTTCTGAAAGTCCGGGCGGTTCTAGTCATCGATGGTTATGGTAGATCAGGACAACAACGAATTCGCTCTGGAATTGGCGCGCCTGCAGCAGGAGCATCGCGATCTGGACGCAGCCATCGAAGCGCTGCACCAATCGCCCGCGCCCGATCTGTTGCGGCTGCAGCGTTTGAAGAAACGCAAACTGCAATTGCGCGACCGCATCTCCTTCATCGAAGACCAGATCACACCCGACATCATCGCCTGAACTGATCGCCTGACCTGCGCGGCACGTTGCCGCGTCATGCCAGATGGTAAAGGGCGGCGGGTTAAACAGCGTTGAGTGCGCGACCGCGCCGAACGGCCTTGCGCGCATACATCGCGCGATCCGCAAGCTCCATCACCTCGCCCGCATTCATCGTCTCGCCGACCAGAGCGACACCCGCCGATGCGCCCGCCACAACCGCCCTGTCCTTGAAAACGAAGGTGAGCTTGTCGATCGCGTCTTCAAGTGCTGCTGCCTTCCTCAAGGCATCGGCCTCGCTGAGATTCCACAACAGCAATCCGAATTCGTCACCGCCGAGACGGCCCACGATGTCCGACGAGCGGACGTGATGCATCAGCACCGCGACTACGCCTTTCAGCACGATGTCGCCTGCTGCATGACCGAACGCGTCGTTAATCGGTTTCAGGCGATCCACATCCAGCACGATCAGCGCACCCGACGCCTTGTAGCGACGGATGTACGCGATCGACCGTTCAAGCTCACGCTCGAAGCCACGGCGGTTGTAGATGTTCAGCAGAAAGTCGGTATCGGCCCAGCCCTGAAGCTCGTCGATCCGAGCCTGTGCTGCGGCCAGTTGCGCCTTGAGTGCGGCAACCTTCCGGGTGGCTTTGGCCAGCGGTTCGGCTGGCTTTTGTGCTTTGACGTCGGCCTTGATACGAGGCTTAGGTGGCTTTTTTGCCCCAGGCCGTCGCGATACCGCTTTCCCGCCCGGTTTCTTCACGTTCCGTCCGCCGTTGACCATGAAAGCATAACGGATTCGGACCCAGCGTCCTAAATCCGAAGTTCGCCTTGTTTTGCAGCGATTACCGAAGCGAACGTCGGATTTTAAAGGACGCTGGAAAACATGATTCCGGTATGGTTTTGGTTCGCATGTCCGCATAGACGCCTGCCGCGGAAACCATGCGGACAAGCGAACCACCACACCGGCTTGCCACAAAGTGACGTAACCCTATAATCCGTCCCTCTTTTTCGGCCTTTTGAAGATTCCGAATGACAGCCCCCGTCGCCATCATCATGGGAAGCCAGTCCGACTGGGCCACCATGCGTCACACCGCAGAGACCCTGACCGCGCTCGGCATTTCGCACGAGGCGCGGATCGTCTCGGCACATCGAACCCCCGATCGACTCTATGCCTTCGCCAAGGGCGCGAAAGCTTCCGGCTTTCGTGTCATCATCGCGGGCGCCGGAGGTGCGGCACACTTGCCCGGCATGGCCGCGGCGCTGACCGAACTGCCGGTGTTCGGCGTACCGGTGGAATCCAAGGCGCTGTCGGGCGTCGATTCCTTGTATTCGATTGTGCAAATGCCCGCCGGAATACCGGTCGGCACCTTGGCTATCGGAAGGGCCGGCGCTATCAATGCCGCCCTACTCGCTGCAAGCGTGCTGGCACTCCACGATGCCGGCCTTGCAACCCGGCTTGCCGCATGGCGCAAGCAACAGACCGAGGCGGTCCGCGAGCGCCCAGAGGACATTTAAGTGACATCTCCAAGTCGGGTGACGCTGAAACCAGGCGACACCATCGGAATTCTCGGCGGCGGACAGTTGGGACGGATGCTGGCGCAGGCCGCCGGACGTCTCGGCCTCAAGGCGCAGGTGTTTTCACCGGACCCGGATTCGCCGGCCTTCGACGTGGTGCAGACCGCGACCTGCGCGGAATATGCCGATGTCGAGGCGCTGGAATTGTTCGCGTCCGATGTCGATGTCATCACCTACGAATTCGAGAACATTCCATCGTCCACCGCGATGATCCTCGCCGCGCGCCGTCCGGTGCTGCCGGACCCGAAGGTGCTCGAGACGACGCAGGACCGCTTCGCGGAAAAGAATTTCGTGACCAAGCTCGGCATCGCCACCGCGCGTTATGCCGATGTGTCGTCCGCGCAAGGGCTGAAAGCAGCCATCGCCCAGATCGGCCTGCCCGCCGTGCTCAAGACGCGGCGCTTCGGTTATGACGGCAAGGGACAGGCCGTCGTTCGCGAAGGCGATAATCCCGAGACCGTCTGGGCCGATCTCGAAACGCGCTCCGCAATTCTCGAAGCCTTCGTGCCGTTCGAGCGCGAAATTTCCGTGGTCGCCGCGCGCAGCGTCACCGGCGAAGTCGTCTGCTACGACGTCACCGAAAACGAACATCGCGATCACATTTTGAAATTCTCGCATGCGCCCGCGCGCGTGTCGGACGAGATCGCAGCGCAGGCGCGCAGCATCGCGGAGAAAATCGCGACCGCGCTGGATTATGTCGGCGTGCTGGCGGTGGAGCTGTTCGTTGTGCCGGGTAAGGACGGGCCGAGCCTGCTGGTCAACGAGATCGCACCACGGGTGCACAACTCCGGTCACTGGACGCTGGACGGCGCATCGGTGTCGCAGTTCGAACAGCACATCCGCGCGATTGCCGGATGGCCGCTCGCCCATCCGGTCCGGCATGGCAACATCACCATGACCAACCTGATCGGCAACGACATCCTCGATTACGGCAAGTGGCTCGCGATTCCCGGTGCCACGGTCCACCTTTATGGCAAAGGCGCACCCCGGCCAGGCCGCAAGATGGGCCATGTGACGGAAGTCAAACCCGGTTCCTGAGACTTACGAGGCCAATTAGCCCGAATATCCACGGATTTTCAGGGGTTACGGCCTCTCAAAACGCCGATCCACAGGTGGACATTCCCGGTTTGATCTGGTACATCCGCGCCCTTGATGGGAAGGGCGTGGCCTTTGTCGGCCCTTCGTCGTCTTCTAAATTCATTATGAAACACAAAGAGGATGCCGCGTGCAGGTTCTCGTCCGCGATAACAATGTCGACCAGGCTCTTAAGGCGCTGAAAAAGAAGATGCAGCGCGAGGGCATTTTCCGCGAGATGAAGCTCCGCGGTCATTACGAAAAGCCATCTGAGAAGAAGGCCCGCGAAAAGGCGGAAGCCGTTCGTCGCGCACGCAAGCTCGCGCGCAAGAAGCTGCAGCGTGAGGGTCTGCTCCCGATGAAGCCGAAGCCGGTGTTCGGCGCAGGTCCGGGCGGCGATCGTGGTGCAGCCGGTGGCCGTGGTGGCGCTGGCGCAGGTGCTGGTCCACGCGGACCGCGCTAAGACGCTTTATCGATCTGAAATTAAAAAAAACGCGGACCTTTCGGTCCGCGTTTTTGTTTGTGCGGTTGTCGTCGATCAGTTCGACGAGTCAGGAATCACGGCCTGAAACACCGACTTCGCCGCAGACACGACGCTTTCCCCAACCGAGCGTTCGCGCTCATGCGCGCGGATGTCGAGCGGGCGCGACGGAATGTTGGCGGGCGGTGTCGGACGGAAGGACTCATCCGCCCGCGCTTCAACAGACTTCGGCTGCGAAACATGGATCTCGCTCGGCTGCGGCGCAACGGTCACCGCCGGTGGCAGCGGCTGGACGACCGGCTGGGGCGCAGCGGCAGGTGCATAAACAACGCTGTTCACGCGCGCATTGTCAGGCGCGCGCGGCGTTTCCGCTTTGGCTTCAGCCTTGGATTCGGTTTTCGGCTCGGCGCTGCGCAGGCGCTCGATTGCAGCGCGAGCCAAGTCGTTGGCGTCGCGCTTCTCGGAAGCGGCCTTGTCGCTTGCGAGTTTATCGGCGGCAGTCTTCTTCGCAGCAGCCTCGGCGCGGTCGGACGCGGCACGCTCGGCGGCAGCCTTGTCAGCGGCAACCTTGTCGGCTTTCGCCTTTGCAGCGTCAGCCTTGGCCGCATCGGCCTTCGCAGCATCGGCCTTGGCCGCCTTGTCAGCGGCCGCATCGTCGGATTTCAACGTCTGGGGCGCGACGATCTTGGACGTATCCGCAGGTGCTGCGGCCTCGGTCTTTGGTTTGTCCGCATCGGACTTGGCGTTGATGTAGTGCGTGACGATGTACGCCCCGACCACCGTCGCCACGATCGACGGAACAACTTCCAGAATATACTTGGTGAACAGCTTCTTGATCATCGAGAACTCCCCGCGCGCTGTTGCATGCGGGAACTTTAGGGCCGATTGAGGGATCAACTGCGACGGATCGGTGGCAACTGCCCAATCCGTCGCGGTTTTTCGCTCACAGCATCTTGAGCCGGCCGAACACCATGAAACTGGTCGGATCGCGGCCATACTCAGACACCAGATCGGACGGCAGGCCGTAGCGGCTGACCAGCCCGCCAAGACCGAACTTGACCCGCTCGGTGCGGACGAAGTCGTAGATTCCGCCGACGCTGATTTTGTTAACCGTAAAGCGCCGCCCTTCCAGCCCCACGATGTCGTCAGTTAGTTCGCTCTCATCCACCCGCTCGGCGCGCATGAACAGCGTGATGTTGTTCTTGAAGATGACCGAGCTTTCCAGGAGATAAGCATCCAGCGTTTCGCCAGGCCGCAGCATCTTGCGGCCCCAGGCAGCCGTCGTGCTCCACAGATTGCCGTCGCCGAACGGCACGGTGTAAATGCCCGAGGCGGTGAGACGGTTCTCATTGATGGACGGCGCAAGCTGCTCCGGCGAATTGATCCGCCCATACGAGACCTGCAGCGACAGTTCGCGTGTCGGATTCCAACTCACACGCCCGGCAAAACTGTCGAGATAAGGCCGTTCAATGTCGTAGCGATATTGATCCGGCTCGCGGCCGCGGAAGGTCGAGGCCTCGAACTTCCAGTTGTTCATGACCAGACCGCCGGTGATGACGCCGAAGGTGATGTGCGTCGAATCCAGCCAGTGATGGCTGATCGGCGCTTCCGGATTGTCCATGCCGCTAGTGCGATGCATGAACGCAGGCGGACCCAGCGCGGGTTCGCCCGGCAACCCGCCATAGATGAACACGCTGGAATTGGCGGTGATGTTTTGGCTGTAGGTCGCTGCCAATTCCATGAACAGATCGTGCGGATGCTGGCGGTCAACCAGATGATGTTTTCCGTCCGCCGTCTCGCCGGTCGCGAGCAGCAGCGGATAACCGTTCGCCCCCATCAACGGCTCCGGCGACAGCATCGCGCGCAGGCCCAGCGTGCCCTCGCCCAATGGACGCTGCGCCATGGTCATCAGCATGCCGCTGACGAACGTTTTGCTCGCTCCGCGTGGCCCGCCTTGATTGTCGTAGATCAGGTTGAGGTTGCCGTGGGTCATCACACTCCACTCGGCGACTTGCTGATGCAACCCTTCATGCGGCGACGTATCCGGCTGCCAGCTTGTGCCGGAGCCTTCGCGCGTCATCGCATAGGGACCGAGAAAGCCGGGCATCGCGCCATGATTCATTCCGACCATGTCATGACCGCTCATGTGACGGCCGTCGTGATTCATGCCGGGCATCGCGTTGGTGGAAGACTTGCGGCCGTTGCGTTTCGCAGCCGATGTCCGCGAGCCCTTTTTCGCGTTATCCATCTTTGCATGGTCCATCTTGGAATGGTCCATGCTGAAATGCTCCATCGGCGCAGCAGTGTTCGGCGGCGAACCGTCGCCATTGTCATGGCCTTCATGCGCGAAGGCCGGTGTCATGCAGGAGAAAACAAAAGACAGAAGGAATGCGCAGCCTCGGGCGCACCGGTGCAGTATTGCACGCATAGAATCCTCGACATCGTGAGTGACGTTTGCCCGCATGCGCAGGCACGAATAGCGCGCATCGCGAGATGCGCCCGCCACGTCAGAGGATGGGGATTCCGGGATCGACAAATGTCATGGCCTGAGACTGCGCGATGACAAGCCCGTCATAGCGAACGGCGAACGATACGCGCTCGATGTTCAGGTTTCGCAACGACGGCTCGACATAGGCTGTCGCGCACATGCTGCAGCACTTGAGACCTTTGCAGAGATCGTGCGCCTTCTTGGCGGGCATCGCATCGCGCTGGCTGTCGCTCGCCTGCTGCTGCATCTGATGATGCATCGCATGGCCGTCATGCTGGTGCATCTGGGCATCCTGCGCTGCAGGAGCCGGCATGGCATGAGCGAACGGCACGCCCCCGGCGATCAGGGCGATCGTCAGACAGAATGCCAGAATATGCCGGGCAAAAGCGCGCATGATGCAAAGCTACAAAAAGCCCGCGCGTTTGACCAGAAGCCGCCTCGTCTATTTCGGAAGCCGATGCAGATGGGCAACGCGGGTTTCCCGCGTCTCATGTTTCGCATAGCGGTCTTGCAACCGGCGCTGCAGAGCCAAGCGGATATGGACGAACGCCTTGCGGCATCGTAGCAAGATAGCAAAAGAAAAACGCTGGAGTTCACGATCTTGACCGCACAACAGCCGACCGAGTCCATCGACGCCGTGGAACGCGGACTGGCATCGGCGGGCTACATCGCCAACCGCCAGATTGCGACCGCCGTTTATCTGGCTGAGCGCATCGACAAGCCAATCCTTGTCGAAGGCCCGGCGGGCGTCGGCAAGACCGAACTGGCCAAGGCGCTGGCGGCATGGCGCGGCCTGAAGATGATCCGGCTGCAATGTTACGAAGGCCTCGACGAGGCCAAGGCGCTGTATGAGTGGAAATACGCCAAGCAGCTTCTCTACACGCAGATCCTGAAAGACAAGCTCGGCGAAGTGCTCGGCCATGCGGAAACACTCCCGCAGGCGCTGAACAAGCTGCACGATTTTGGCGACGTGTTCTTCTCGAAAGAATTCGTCGAACCGCGCCCGCTGCTACAGGCGCTGGAGCAGCCGCAGGGCTGCGTGCTGCTGATCGACGAAATCGACAAGTCCGACGCGGAGTTCGAATCTCTGCTGCTGGAAATCCTGTCGGATTTTCAGGTCACGATCCCCGAACTCGGCACTATCTCCGCATTGGCGAAACCGACTGTGATCCTGACTTCTAACAGTGAGCGCGATCTCGGCGACGCATTGAAGCGGCGCTGCCTGCATCTGCATATCGGCTTTCCCGAACAGCGGCTTGAAGAACGCATTGTCGAAAGCCGCGTGCCGGGCATTTCGCAAACGCTGCGGCGGCAGATCGTTGGCTTTATCAACGGCGTCCGCACGCTGGACCTGAAGAAGCTGCCGTCGGTGTCCGAGACCATCGACTGGGCGCGGGTTCTGGTGCTGCTGGAGGCGAACGAACTGGATCATGAGACGGTCAAGGACACACTGAACGTCCTTCTAAAATACGAAGCCGACATCGAAACAACCATGCCGATGGTCTCGACCTTTATCGGCGGCCTGCGCACAGGATGAGAGAGAACCTGCATCGGTTCTTTCGGGCCGCGCGTGGCGCGGGCGTCCGCGTTTCGCCGTCCGAAAGCATCGATGCCATGCGCGCCATCGCCGAAACCGGCTTTGCCGACCGTGGCGTGCTGCGCGATACGCTGCTGCTGACGCTCGCCAAATCGCAGGACGAAAAACAATCGCTCGGCGAGTGCTTTGATCTGTTCTTCAAGCATGTGGGCATTGCGGACTCGCAAGATCCGGATGATGCGGCGAGCGAAGCAAACACCGCCAAGTCACCGCCTAGCAACAATGAAAATACAGAAGCCAACTCCAGCGTACCCTCGCCCGAACTCGGCGCGCTCGCGCAAATGCTGCTGTCGCAGGATCGCAATGCGCTCGCAGCCGCGATGTCGAACGCGACCGAAGCAGCGCAATTATCCGACATCCGCTACTTCACCCAGCGCGGGATTTTTTCCAGCCGCATCCTGAACGAACTCGGCATCCAGCAGTTACGCGACGATCTCGACCAACTGTCGGCGACGAATCCGGCGCAGGCCGAAAGGCTGACGGCTGCGACCGAGGCCCTGCGCGACACGGTGCGCGATGCGGTGTCTCAGGCGTTGCTGCTCTACGGACGCGAGGAAAGCGAAAACCTGCGCAGCGAAATTCTGCGCAACGCGCCGATGTCGCGGCTTGAGCCGCGCCAGATCGAACAGATGCGCGCGCTGATCCGACAGATCGCGCGGCGCTTGCGCGAACGTTACAGCAAGCCACGCAAGCGCCAGCGGCGCGGACATCTCGACGTGCGCCGCACGATCCGGCGCAATGCGGCGTGGGGTGGTGTGCCGTTTCTCACCACATGGAAGCGCCGCCGCCGCGACAAGCCGAAGATCATCGCGATCTGCGACGTCAGCGGATCGGTCGCGCGGGTGTCGGACTTTTTCCTGCTACTGATCTACAGTCTGCATGAAGTCGTGTCCGACGTCCGATCCTTTGCCTTTTCCGGCAACCTGATCGAGGTCAGCGACGTTCTGGATTCGCAGGAGCCGGACAAGGCGATGAAGGAAATCATGGCGAAGATCGGCTTCGGCTCATCCGACTATGGCCGCTCATTCGCGGACTTCGAAAAGCTGTCGCTGCGCGCCATCACGCCGCAGACCACGGTGATCGTGCTCGGCGATGCACGCAGTAATAATCTCGATCCACGCGCGGATATTCTGCGCCGCGTCTCGGAACGCTGCAAACGGTTGGTCTGGCTCAATCCAGAAGGCCGCATGGCATGGGGATGGGGCGACTCGGAGATGCCGCGTTACGCCACCTATTGCAGCGTGGTGCGCCCCTGCTCCACGGCAAAGCAACTTGAGCGCGCGATCACGGACATCGTCGCTGCGTACCAGTAACGCTGCGCTGTTTTCCTGGGCATGATCTTTTCCGAAAACCGGTTCCCACTTTTCGGGATCATGCCTTATGGCACCAGCACGAAGAAAATAAACACCGCGAAGATCAGCATGTGAATGAGTCCGAACAGGACGTTGCTGCGCCCTGTTCCAAAGGTCAGCATGCTGACCAGAACCGTCATGATCAACAAAACCATGTCGCGCGGATTGAGACCAAGCACCAGCGGCTGGTTCAAGAAATAAGCTGCCGTTGCCACAACGGGCACCGTGAGACCGATCGTTGCAAGCGACGACCCGAGCGCCAGGTTGATGCTTTTCTGCAGATCGTTCTTTCGCGCTGCCGCCAGCGCCGCAACGCTTTCCGGCAACAGAATGAGCAGCGCCACGACGACGCCCGCGAAGGCCGGCGGCGCGCCGATGGCTTCGGCTCCTGCATCGACGACAAGCGAAAATTTCTTGGCAAGCAGGACGACAGCCAAAAGCGAAACCATGAGGAGAGCGACGCTCACCACGAGTTCGCCCATCGACGCCGATGCGTGGCCCGCAGCTTCTTCCTCACTCTCGACGATGAAATAATCCCGATGAAGAATGGTCTGCGTGTAGAGGAACACGACGTAAAGAACGACGGTAACCAGACTGACGAAGGCAAGCTGACTTGCGGCAAAGACCGGCCCCGGCGTCGTCTGCGTGTAGTTCGGCAGGATCAGCGTGATGGTCGACAGAACAATCAGCACGCTCAGATAGACCTTCACACCGGTCACCTGAAATTCCTGTTCGCGGAATCGAAGCCCGCCGGACAACATGCACACGCCAGCAAGGCCGTTGCAGACGATCATGACCACGGCGAACACGGTGTCACGTGCCAGCGTCGGCGCGGCTTTGTCGCCAAGCATGATGGTCGCGATCAGAGACACTTCGATCACCATCACCGAAAGCGTCAGCAGCAGCGTGCCGTAAGGCTCTCCGATTTTGTGCGCGATCACCTCCGCGTGGTGGACAGCCGCAAACACCGTGCCGAACAGGATCACCAGCAGCACCGCTGCAAAGACAAGGCCGGACGGCGAACGAGTGAAGCCGACACCGAGGACCAGCGTGCTTGCGAAAAGCAAAACGGCCAACAACGGAAATATCCATGCCGATCGCGGAATCTGTTTGTGTGCGCTCATGCGCGCGACCTTAGCGGCGCGTGGTCAAAAGGAACAGAGGGCTGCTCTGCGCGAAGATCATTTGCGGCGGGGGAAAGGATGTCCTAACCAAAAGACTTTCTGGGGAAGGAACCACTAATGTTCTCGCACATCATGATCGGGACCAACAATCTCGACAAAGCCAAGACATTTTATGACGAACTGTTGGGCACGCTCGGCGTGCCTCCCGGATTTGTCGATCGCCATCGCGTCTTCTACCGGACCAAAACCGGCACCTTTTCCGTGTCGGTGCCGATCGACGGCAAACCAGCAACGTTCGCCAATGGCGGCACCATCGGATTTCTCGCCGCCTCGCCGGAACAGGCCGATGCCTGGCACGCGGCAGGAATTGCCAATGGCGGCACGACCTGTGAAGAGCCTCCCGGCATTCGCGGAATGGGCGATCTCAAAATGCACATCGCCTATCTGCGCGATCCGGACGGCAACAAGCTCTGCGCCGTCTATCGGCTACCGAAGGCCTGACCGGACGCCGGGCAACAAAAAAGGCCGCGCTAATAGCGCGGCTTTTTTCAAACGAGAATTTTTGCACCGGCATCAGAGCCGGCGCAGCTGCGATCAGAGCAGGAAAATCGCCATCAGGCCGACAATGGCGATCACCGCCAGCGTGCCGTATTTGGTAAGCGCGAGAAACCCTTCATAGGTCTGCTCGTGCGCCGGATAGTCCATGCCGTCAGCAGTGGTGTAGGCAACTTCGCTATGGTCGGCCATCGATCCCCTCCAGATAGCTACAAGACAACTGTATGTAGCGCGAAATAGCGCAATTGCGGAGATAGGGCAACGCCGCAGCGGCAAGATACCGCTGATAAAAACCGCCCCCTACCCCATGGCCTCCAGCTCGGCGATCAGGCTCTCGATCACCGACAGGCCGCCGTCCCAGAACTGCGGATCCTTTGCGTCCAGCCCGAACGGCTGCAGCAATTCGGAATAATGCTTGGTGCCGCCCGCTGACAGCATCGCCAGATAGCGCTCAGCGAAACCGTCCGACGCATTCTCATAGACCGCATAAAGCGAATTCACGAGGCAGTCGCCGAACGCATAGGCGTAGACGTAAAACGGCGAATGGATGAAATGCGGAATGTACATCCAATAGGTTTCATAACCCGGCTTGATCTCGATAGCCGGTCCGAGACTTTCGCCCTGCACACTCAACCAGATTTCCCCGATGCGCTCGGCGGTGAGTTCGCCGTTGCGGCGTTCAGTGTGAATCGCGCGCTCGAATGAGTAGAACGCGATCTGCCGCACTACGGTGTTGATCATGTCCTCGACCTTGCCCGCAAGCAGCGCCTGACGCTGCTTCGCGTTTTTGGTCTGAGCCAATAGACGCTTGAAGGTCAGCATCTCGCCAAACACGCTGGCGGTTTCCGCAAGCGTCAGCGGCGTTGGTGCCATCAGCGCGCCCTGCTTTGCCGCCAGCACCTGATGCACGCCGTGGCCGAGTTCATGCGCCAGCGTCATCACATCGCGCGGCTTGCCCTGATAGTTCATCAGCACATAGGGATGCGCCGATGGCGTGGTCGGATGCGAGAACGCACCCGGCGACTTGCCCGCACGAACCGGCGCGTCGATCCAGCGGTCATCGAAGAAGCGTTCGGCGATGCTCGCCATTTGCGGCGAGAAATCGCCGTAGGCTTTCAGGATCGTGCTCTTGGCATCGTTCCAGCCGATCTGTCCGGTCGATGCAAACGGCAGCGGCGCGTTGCGGTCCCAGGACGCGAGCGACTTCTTGCCGAACCAGCGCGCCTTCATCTTGTAATAGCGGTGCGATAGCCGCGGATAGGCCGCACGCACTGACGCTACGAGAGCATCAACCACTTCGCGCTCGACGCGGTTGTTCAGATGGCGTGAGTCCGCGATGTCCTGAAAGCCGCGCCAGCGGTCGGAGATTTCTTTATCCTTGGCCAGCGTGTTTGTGATGAGCGCAAAGGTGCGCTCGTTGGCCTTGAAGGTTTTCGCCAGCGCCTGCGCCGCCGTCTTGCGCTTTTTCGGATCGCGGTCCTGCAGCAGATTCAGCGTCGGCTCGATGGCGAGATCTTTGCCGCCGACCTTGAAGCGCAAGCCCGAGATGGTCTGGTCGAACTGCCTGTTCCAAGCGCCATACGCCGTTGACGCCTTTTCGTGAAACAACTGCTCGACGCGATCCTCAAGCTGATAGGGCTTGTCCTTGCGCAGATCCTCGATCCACGGCCGGTAGTGATTCAGCGCAGGCGTTTCCATCGCATGCTCGATTGCCGCGTCGTCAACGCGATTGAGTTCGAGTGCGAAGAACAACAAGTGCACGGACGCCGCCGTAATGCGCTCCGACACATCGCCGTAGAATTTCGAGATGGCCGCGTCCACCGTGTTGCCCGCATGGGCAAGGCCCGCAAACGACGCGAGCCGCCCTGCGAGATCGTCGATGGCTTCATAGCTGCGGATGGCGTCCGCCAGCCATGTCCCGCCATCGGCACCTGCGACATGCTCGGCGATCTTGCCCTTGTACGCATTCTCAAACGCCGCACAGTCTGCATCGAGCTTGTCGAGATCGCGCGCGACTTCAGGCGCGTCGATCGCCGAATAAAGATCGGCGAGATTCCACTCCGGCAATTTCTCCGCACCGGAGACCGGTTTGCGCGCCGGCTTTGCTTTCGCAGCGGGCTTGGACTTTGCGGGTTTACTGAGAGCGGAGGAACGCGAGGCCATGCTTTTGAAACCTGTGGACGTTTGGACCGGATTATCGGCGGAGCGGCGAGATGAGCTCAACCCTTAAGAGGTCGTTAATCGGCATCGGCGAGAGTGCCCCGATTCGAGACATGTTGTTGAGATAGTCCAGAGTTGCGGGGAATGCCATGGTTGCGACCATTCTGATTGCCGACGACGATGCCGTACAGCGTCGCCTCGTCGAAAACATGGTGCAACGCTCAGGCTACGAGACCGTGACGGTGGACAGCGGTGATGCCGTGATGTCGCACCTGATGGACCCCAACGCGGCGGTGATCGACGCTTTGGTGCTCGATCTGGTGATGCCCGGCCTCGACGGCATGGGCGTGCTGGAAAAAATCCGCGACGCCGGGTTCGATGTTCCCGTGATCGTGCAGACCGCACACGGCGGCATCGACAACGTGGTCTCCGCGATGCGCGCAGGCGCGCATGACTTTGTGGTGAAGCCCGTCGGCATCGAACGGCTGCAGGTCTCGTTGCGCAACGCGCTCAACGCCAGCGCATTGAAGGACGAACTTCAGCGCATCCGCCACCGCCGCGAAGGCAAACTGACATTCAGCGACATCATCACGCGCTCCGAGGCGATGGGCCATGTCATCGCGATGGGCAAGAAAGCAGCGTCATCGTCTATTCCGGTGCTGATCGAGGGCGAATCCGGCGTCGGCAAGGAACTAATCGCCCGCGCCATTCATGGTTCTAGCGAGCGCAGCAGCAAGCCCTTCGTCACCGTGAACTGCGGCGCGATCCCGGACAATCTCGTGGAGTCGATTCTGTTCGGCCACGAGAAAGGGTCTTTCACCGGCGCGACCGAACGGCATGCGGGCAAATTCGTTGAAGCCAATGGTGGCACGCTGTTCCTCGACGAGATCAGCGAACTGCCGCTGGCGACGCAGGTGAAACTGCTGCGCGCTTTGCAACAGGGCGAGGTCGAAGCTGTCGGAGGCCGCAAGCCGATCAAGGTCGATGTGCGGATCGTGTCGGCGACCAACCGCAATCTGCTCAATCAGGTGAAAGCCGGACATTTCCGGGAAGATTTATTCTACCGCTTGCATGTGCTGCCGCTGACGATTCCGCCGCTGCGTAGCCGCCGCGAGGACGTGCCGCATCTGGTGCGGCATTTCGTGGCGCGTTTCTGTGCCGAAGAAAATCGTCCAGCGACGTCCATTACCGGCGAGGCGATGGCCCTGCTCGGTCAATTGCCGTGGCCGGGAAATGTCCGCCAGCTTGAAAACGCGGTTTACCGCGCCGTGGTGATGAGCGACGGCGGCCCGTTGGGCCCGGCCGAATTTCCCCAACTCGGTGCACCCGCCTCCGGACCGCTGGCGCCCGAACCGGAGCCGTTTGTCGTGGCCGAAACCGCGCCGCTCGCTTCGACCATCGTGCCGGGTGCGGACATACCGATTGCTCCCATCCCCGAAAGGCAGCCGTCGCAGACGTCCGCTTATGGTTCCGCGGCACTGCTCGACGATCAGGGCGAGGTCCGCGCGCTGGACGACGTGGAAGCGGAAACCATCCGGTTCGCCATCGCCCATTATCGCGGACAGATGTCGGAAGTCGCGCGCCGATTGAAAATCGGCCGCTCGACGCTGTATCGCAAACTGGACGATGCCGCCGCCCGCAAGGCATCCGCGGAACGCTAGCCGAATCAAAGCCACGGCGAGGAGCGCTGCGGACAATTTCCGCCGTTCATCGAACCGTTGCGGCACGGTGACAGACAGCGGAAAAACGCGCGGCAATGCGCGCAAACCGTTGCACGGCATGCCGATTTGAAGTCAGTTCGGAAATGATGACTTTGAGTTGATCCAGCGGCGACTGGCCGCTGCAAGCTGGCGCGTGTACCGTTTCGCAAGCAAATTCATGCGCGGGATTGCCAGCGCTTTTGCAAGAGTTTCGACGGAACCAATGTGGGCTGTTCCCATGCCGGGACAGGTTCATCCAAGGGGTGCGAGAATGCAGAATGTTCTGACCGGCCGCCGCAACAAGGTTGCAGGTTTCGACCGGGTGCTGATGGCCGTCGCGGCCACCTTCCTGTCCGTTGCCGCCACTGCAGCCGTCGCACAGTCGCCCGCCAAAACCCCTGCGGATCTCGCCATCGACGCTGCCGTTCCGCTGCCCGAACAGGCGAATGTACCGCCTCCGACCGCTGCCGATATCAAGCTCCCGGAAGCCGCCGCAGTGAAACCTGCGACCGATGTGCCCGCGAAGAAGGATGAAGCGGCTGCGCCAAATGCACCGGCCACCACCGCCACGGTCACTCCGGCCGCTACACCCGCAACAGTCGCTGTTACGCCGCCCGCACCGGCAGCCACCGCTCCTGCAACGACGGCAGCCGAACCCAAGGTTGAGCCGAAGGCTGCGCCGACTGTCGCCACCGCCGACCAGCCGGTCGCCGACAAGCTGCGCGACCTGATAGCAACCAAAGGCGCGCGTTATTTCGACCGCAAGAACGAGCGCGTCGCTGTCGAGAACTTCTACAAGGACCGTGGCTACGCCCCGCTGTGGAGCGAAAGCGGTGCCGCCACTGCGCGCGCCAAAAGCGTGATGACGCGCTTGAAGGATGCGGCCAGCGAAGGTCTTGCGACGGGCGATTATCCGGTTCCGGAGTTCGCTGCATCGGCCAGTCCCGACGCGCTCGCTGAATCCGAATTGCGCCTGACCGAAAGCATGCTCGATTATGCGCGCCACGCGCAGAGCGGCCGCATGCACTGGTCGCGCGTCAGCGCCGACATTTCCTATCCTGAACATCCCGTCGATCCGGTCGAAGTGCTGATCAACGTTTCGACCGCGAAAGATGCGTCTGCGGCGCTTGAAGGTTACAACCCGCCGCACAAGGGCTATCGCGCATTGAAGGCGAAACTCGCGGAACTGCGTGGCGTCACCGAAGACACGTCCAAGCATATCGCCGAAGGCGAGGCGCTGAAGTTCGTGAAGCCGACGAAGAAAGCGCCGAACCCGACCGTCGTGGAAGACGATCGCGTGCCGGCGTTGCGTGCGAAACTTCACGTTGCGGAAAATGCTGACGACAAGCACTTCGATGCAGCAGTCGCGGACGCCGTGCGCAAATTCCAGTCGAACAACGATTTGAAAGCCACCGGCGTGCTCGACAACGCCACCGTACGCGCGATCAACGGTCCCAAGAACGACCGCAAGATCGACATCGTCCGCGCCAACTTGGAGCGTTGGCGCTGGCTGCCGCGCGAACTCGGCGCACCAGCCATCGGCAATGCTTATGTGATCCTCAACGTCCCAGACTACACGCTGAAACTGATGCACAACGGCGCGCAGGCTTGGACCACGCGCGTTGTCGTCGGCAAGCCGGGCACGCATGCGACGCCGCTACTGACCGAGACGATGAAGTTCATCACCGTCAATCCGACGTGGAACGTGCCGCCGTCGATCATCTACAACGAATATCTCCCGGCCTTGCAGCAGGATCCGACTGTGCTGCAACGAATGGGTTTGAAGCTCGAGCGCGCGCGAGATGGCAGCGTCCGCATTTCGCAGCCGCCCGGCGAAGCCAATGCGCTCGGCCGTATCCGCTTCAACTTCCCAAACAAGTTTCTGGTGTATCAGCACGACACGCCGGACAAGCACCTCTTCGCCAAGGAAGAGCGCGCTTTTAGCCACGGCTGCATGCGCGTGCAGAATCCTGACCAGTACGCCGCGCAACTGCTGAGCATCGCGCTGCCGAAGGAAGGCTACACGCCGGAGAAGATCAAAGGTCTCTATGGCCGCAGCGAATTGAACATCAATTTCCCCGTGCCGATTCCGGTCAACATCACCTACCAGACCGCCTTTGTGGACGATGCCGGCAAGCTCGAATTTCGCAAAGACATCTATGGCCGCGACGCCAAGGTGATTGCGATGCTGAAGGGCTCGGAAGGCCGCGATATGGAAGCGGCGGTGTCTCACTCGCAGCCGAATTATGTCCGTCCGACCAATGTAAGCATCCCGGGAGATAGCTATGCCAGCAACGGTCCGGGCTTCTTCGAGCGCCTGTTCGGCGCGCCGACCCCTCCACCGGCTCCAGCGCGCGGTCGCCGGCAAGCCCCGCGCTAAGGGCTAAAGGCCCGAATCGGCTGGATTTCTCGCCGATTTGCTGATTTTTCAGGCCCCGCCCCGGCGGGGCCTTTTTATTAACCATTTCCGTTAAAGCGCCCCTCTCGGGATCGGCTTACCGGCGCTTTTTTGCCATAGTCCGCGCGGCATACTGGAGCTTCACAGGGCCGTGACCGGCTTGGGCGGACTTTGGCCTGTGAGAAACAAGACAAAACGGCTTTTAAAAAGACTTGTCGAAAGACTTGGGAAAATTTCGGAAACGACGATCTGGACGTGACTTCGAGCGGCTTGAGGCGACGGGTAAATATCGATTAACCGTCATCCTTTAAGACTATGTTCATCCTCTCCCGTTGCGTGGGGTAGCGGGGGATCACCAGACAAGTGACGGCGACGGGATTCTGAGTGGCGGGCGGTTTACTGCGCAGCATTGGGTTTGACTGGCTTTCGCACAAAGGCGTGCGCGTGGGCCTCGCCTCGCTGCTGCTGA
>Ga0209023_10000363_pt1 | contig 72053 bp, 82 predicted proteins | sample LakOneMetagenome_FD_187468 | JGI IMG/M metagenome (GOLD analysis project Ga0209023, IMG submission 187468) | Freshwater and sediment microbial communities from Lake Erie, Canada (SPAdes) (version 2) | ecosystem: Environmental > Aquatic > Freshwater > Lentic | place: Lake Erie, Canada...
GACGCGCACGATGCCGTGGCCCGAGATCTGCGCATGGCAATCGGCAGTGCGGAGTACCGCCCCGGTGTGCGAGAACGGCTCGACCGTGTCCGCAGCGAGCTCGACGATTGGGTGCAGGTGGAGTACGACCGTCAGGAACTGGACATGGAGCGTTTCTCCGAGATGTACTACGGGGCGCTGGGCGCGGCTTTCAGGCGGAGACCGACGGTTGCCGAGCGAGCAGCTTTGCTTGCGGCGATCGGACGGGTCCGTGAAAAGCTCGCGCGACGCTATCCAGACTGCGAGCCACTGCGCCGGCTGATTCGACTCATCGACCACGCGCAGCGTTCGGCGCAGAGTTGGCCCGTCGAGACGGGTTCGAGTCCTTCGGCCTCAGCCTGACGGCGTGGGGCCGCTTGTTGGGGCCGTGCGGACGGTCGGGGTACGGGCGTGGCGGCCAGCAGGCGACCCCAAGCAGTCGTAGGCCCTTCCAGAAAGCTGCCGCACGACGGAGGCGTCGCCTTTCACGGGGGCCATCCCGTTAGCAGCCGCAAGCGGTCGAGGGCAATGGGCGGCTTTGGCCCCTGGCGCCCGGACAGCTCATGGACAAGTTGATGCAAATGCGCTAAACTGATGTTGCAAATGAACGCAACACCGGAGCTCCTCATGTCCTCGACCGCCGCTTCACCGCTGCACAACCTCTGGTCGATTGTCCTGTCCAAGGTCGGCGGTGCCCACATCGATCTCGGCGACAACATCATCATCACGAACAACGAGGTGGGCCCGACACCGCGGGCGGGTGGCAAGGCTGCCGCTAAGGGCGACGCGAAAGTTGACCTGAATGAGGTCAAGGGCGTCGTGAGGGCGTTCAAGATCGACTCGAAGCTTGGTCGGCACGCGCACGTGCACCGCAAGTCTGCTGTCGAGCTCTTCACGATCCCTGACCACCTGTCGGCCAAGCAAGCCTACGTCATCGTCAAGTTGGGCATCCCTAGCCGCAGCCTGGAGCCGCTGAGCGACCACTTGGGCATCGGCAAGGGCGCGGCCGCGGGTGTCCTGGGAATGGACCGCGCCACGGCCAACCGCAAGGTGGCCAAGGACGACGTGCTTCCGACCTATGCGGCCGAGAGCATGCTGCGCCTGCTCGAGCTCGACGCGATGGCGCGCGACACCTTCGAGACTGATCAAGAAGCGGCTGCGTGGCTGCGCCAGCCACACCCGATGCTCGACGGGGAGACGCCGCTGGACTGCGCCAAGTCCGGCTTTGGCGCCGAACGCGTCAAGGACATCCTCAACGCCGTCAAGTACGGTGGCGTCGTTTGACCACGGTCTACCGCATCGGCTACTGCGACACGCCGGCACCAGCGCTCAACGTCCTGCTCATGAGTCTGGGCTACGGCTCGACGCAGGGCAACGGCCGCTGGCACACCAAGGGGCCCAAGCAGGTCGTCTACTGCGGCTCGAGCCGGGCCCTGTGCCAGCTCGAAAAGCGCGTGCACGCCAACGGCGCCAACCCCAAGAACCAGGCGCTCATGCGGTTGGAGATTCCCGCGACCGCCTCCCTGATCGAGGTCGAGGCGCTGGGCCTGCCCGCGGACTGGCGCGACGACGAGACGGCCACCCAGACCATCGGCAACACCTGGGTTGCCTCGGGCGCGAGCCTGGGGCTATGGGTGCCGTCCTACATCGAGCCCGGCGAGCGGAACCTGCTGCTCAACCCCGCGCACCCGGCGTACGCCACCGTCACCCTCCACATCGAGCGCCACCCGTTCAAGTTCGACCCGCGGCTGTTCATCGCTCCGGCGCCCGCAGCGCCTGGCGGCACTTCGCCCTGAAGCGCTAAAACTTCCAGACGTCAAAAGAGTTCATTGGCTGTGTTGCCGAGGCAAGCGCCGAAAGGGCTTTGAACGTCCGCTTCGCGGCGCCGAGATCAGCCGACTCGAAGACCGCAAAGGGGTCGTGTCATGACTGACGGCCTCCCGATTTCCCCAGCCGAAACCGGTCGTTGAGGCAGGCCGCTCGGAAACAGCCCTTCGCCAGCGCGTGGACTTGTTTAGGGTTGTCGGACACCTGCCCGCGTGCGCAGCGAGCTTTCGACCTGCACCGGTGTAAGGGCAGGTGTCGGACAAGCCTCGGGGGAGGAAACCGCGGCGCGTGCCACGGTGGACGTTGAACGCGCGGCGGCTATGGCGATTGCAAATGCACCGCCTGACTCGGAGCGCTGGATTGCGACGTCCGCTGTTGGGAGGGTGGCCGCCAATGCGGACGGTAGGCCGCGCTGTGCTGGCGATGCCCGCGAAGACGGCGCCGAAGATGCACACCTCGCGTGGTCCGGCGCGAGGCCGCCCGGCCACCGTCGGACGATGGGCTTCGACGAGCGCTTGCGATGGTCATGCAGCGAGCCTCTGGGGTGGTGCACGGATGGCGGGGTCGGGCTCGAGCAGCCGCACGATCAGCATCGACTTGCCGCAGTGCCGGCACACGAAGGTGGGCGGCGCCACGTTCTGCTCAGTGTTCACCACCGCGTCATCGCCGATGGCACTCGTTGCGCCCGCACCCGGCAAGAGCAACTGGCGAACCGTCGCGAGGTTGTGGCGCCGGTTGCCATTGGCCAGCAGCCCGTAGTGCCGGATGCGGTGGAAGCCGCCGGGCAGCACGTGCAGAAGGAAACGGCGCATGAACTCGTCCGGCGCGAGCGTCATGGCCTTGTAGCGCGTGCGTCCCTTGGCCCGGTAGTCCTTCCAGCGGAACGTCACACCGCACTCGTCCAGCGCGAGCAGGCGGCTGTTGGAGATCGCCACACGATGTGTGTAGCGCGACAGGTACGCCAGCACGGCCTCGGGTCCGGCGAAGGGCCGCTTGGCGTAGACCACCCACTCGCACCGACGCATCGGTGCCAGCCAGTGGCTGAAGGCATTGGCATCGGCCAGTTCGACGTGCTCGCCGAAGAACCGCAGCTTGCCCACCGCGTGCAGCTGCTGCAGCTCTTCGAGGAAGCGGCGCCGGAACAGTCGCGACAGCACCCGCACCGGCAGGAAGAACCCCGGCCGGCACGCGACCCAACGCTCACCGTCCGCGGACAGTCCGCCGCCGGGCACGATGCCGTGCACGTGCGGGTGGTGCGTCAGCGCCGAGCCCCAGGTGTGCAGCACCAGTGTCGCGCCGATGCGCGCACCGAGATGCCGGGGATCCGCCGCGATGGCCTGCAGCACCTCGGCGGCCACATCGAACAGCAGCCCGTAGATCGCGGCCTTGTTCGTGTACGCGATGTCGGCGATGGGTGCCGGCAGCGTGAACACCACGTGGTAGTACTCCACCGGCAGCAGGTCGGCCTGCCGAGCGTCGAGCCAACGCTTGGCCGCGTTGCTCTGGCACTTGGGGCAGTGCCGGTTGCGGCAGGAGTTGTAGGAGACCTGGTCGGTGCCGCAGCCGTCGCAGCGCAGCACATGGCCTCCCAGCGCCGCCGTGCGGCACCGGGTGATGGCCGACATCACCTTGAGCTGCGCGAGACTCAGGTGGCCACGCTGCGCCTCGCGCCAGGCCGGGCCATGCGCGCGGAAGATGTCGGCGACCTCCAAGGTGGGCCGCCCCACCGCAGCCTCACGGCTTGGGCGGCAACTCCTCCAGCGGGCCGATCACCTCGCGCAGCAGGTCGGTGGCCACGTGGGCGTAGATCGATGTCGTCTCCAGCTTCTTGTGGCCCAGCAGCACCTGGATCACGCGGATGTCGACCTTGCGCTCCAGCAGGTGCGTGGCGAAGGAGTGGCGCAACGTGTGCGTGGTCACGCGCTTGGCGATGCCGGCAGCCGCCGCCGCGTCATGCACGGCGCGATTGAGTTGCCGCGCGCTCAGCGGCTCCATCGGATCGAGGCCCGGGAACAGCCAGCCGTTGGGGAAGATCTTGCCCTGCGCATGACCGATGCGCCACCAGGCGCGCAGCCGCTGCAGCACGATCGGACTCAACATGGCGTAGCGGTCCTTGGCGCCCTTGCCTTGCTCGACCCGAAGGGCCATGCGCTCACTGTCGACATCGCCGACCTTGAGCCGGCAGACCTCGCTGGCGCGCAGGCCCGAGCCGTAGGCCACCGACAAGGCGGCCTGGTGCTTGATGTTGCGCGCAGCCGCGATCAGTGCGGCGGCCTCCTGCATGCTCAGAACGACGGGAACGGTGCGCGGCAGCTTCACGGGTTGCATGCGCGCCATCAGATCGCCGCGGCCCAGGGTGATGTCGAAGAAGAACTTCAACCCGGTCAGCGTCGCGTTGAGCGTGATGGGCGAGGTGCCGGTGTCGACCAGGTGCAGTTGAAAGTTGCGAAGGTCCTCGACGGTGGCGGTGTCGGGTGAGCGCTTGAGGAATTCGGTCAGCTTGCGAACGGCGCGGATGTAGCCCGTCTGGGTCGAGGACTCCAGCTTGCGCATGCGCATGTCTTCGATCATGCGTTGACGCAGCGGCGAGCCCGTCGTGATGCTCTTGTCCATGGTTGCAGCTCCGTTGGTGAACGAGGCGGATTGCCTCGCTCGCCAACTTCGCAGAACCCGCGGCGCCGCGAGCTACCTTGACCTCACCCGTAGCGGGTACCGCGAGAGCGGTTTAGTCCTGCGGCCATGAGCTGCCGCTCTTGTGCGTCTGCTTCGGATCCGCTCAAGGGAAGGAGTTGATCGCGAGGCCTCGAAGCTTTGGGGGCTAGCCGGCAGACCGCGCTGCCGCTGCTTATGACGTTTCGATTCGCGCGGCGTGCTGCCGCAAATCGCTCGCGCGAAACGTGGCGCCTCCTGAACGGACGCGTCATGCCAACAGCGTGGCTTCGGCAGACATTTCAAATGCGAGCGATTCGTATTACACTGAGCCAAGCCGCTCCTCAATCGCTGCGTTCAAGACCCACCATGACACTCGCTTACCGACTCGCCACTGTGGTCATCGCCGCGTTACCCTTCGCCGCATCTGCTGGAGCCGCCGAAGCCGAGCTCATGCTGGTCATCAAGAACCATCGGTTCGAGCCTGCAGAGTCGAAGGTCCCTGCAGGCCAGCGCATCAAGCTGGTTGTTCACAACCAAGACAGCACGCCGGAAGAGTTCGAGAGCCACAGCCTCAATCGCGAGAAGGTCATCCCCGCTGGCGCGAGAGTGACGATCTTCGTGGGACCACTCAAGCCCGGGCGCTATGAGTTCGTGGGCGAGTACAACGAAGCGACGGCCAAAGGCACGATCGTGGCCGAGTAGGCCGAGGACTCTCAGCGTGTTTGGCACTGCCCTCATCGTCTTTCGCGAATCGCTCGAAGCCGCGCTATTTGTCGGCATCGTTGCAGCCGCCACGCGGGGGCTATCAGGGCGGGCACGCTGGCTCAGCGCAGGGGTCGGCGCGGGCGGCCTCGGCGCCATCGCCCTGGCATTGTTGGCGCAACAACTGAGCGGTTGGCTTGATGGCCTTGGCCAGGATGTAGTCAATATTGGTGTGCTGTCGCTGGCCTTGGCCATGCTGCTGTGGCACTGCATCTGGGTCACCACTCATTCCCGCGAGATGGCCAATGACGCGAGGCAACTCGGCGAGTCTGTGCAGGATGGTGAGCGCACACCGTGGGCGTTGTTCGTTGCGGTGGCTCTTGCCGTTCTGCGTGAAGGCGCCGAGACGGTACTCTTCGTCAGCGGCACGCTCACGGGTGGTACGACCGTCGCTCCCGTTTCAGCCTTGACCGCTGGGGGGCTCGGCCTACTCGCCGGAGCCAGCGTCGGCCTCGTCGTCTACGCCGGACTGGCACACGTACCGGCGCGGCACATCTTTTCGGTCACCAATGTCCTCGTCGCGCTGCTTGCCGGGTCGCTGGCAAGCCAGCTTGCGCGAGCACTTGCGCAGGCGGGCTTCATGGAGGTCGGCACGACACCGGTCTGGGATACCTCTCATCTGCTGGCGTCCGATTCGGCGCTGGGAACCGTATTGCACGCGCTGGTCGGCTACGACGCGCGACCCTCAGCAGCGCAACTGGCCTCGTATGCAACTGTCCTTCTGGCCATCTACTCAGGCACACGGCTCTTGAGGCCAAAGGCTGCCGTCAGGTAGTGACGGCCCGTCGCGCTCCGAGCCATCTTCGCGTTCCACATCCGGGTTCTTTCAATCCGCCGCGGGGTGGCAGTGGTGGGTTTTGCAAATCATTGCGTTGCGCCAGCGTCGCTGCCTTCACAACGCAAGGCGATGCGACTGTCCATCCTGATCCGTGAGCGAAGGCAACTGCGTCGACCTTTCGTGCACAGTCGCCGAGCCCGGTGACCTCCAGGACTGCGGACTCCACGCTCTCAGTTGGTTGACAAGAGATGCATTGCGACGAGGCCTGAATGTCGCTGATGAAATGACCCGCAGCTTCGGCTCTGCGGATCCACGGGCACTGGCCGGCCACAAGGAGACATGCCGTGAGTCTGCCGTCAGCGGCCATTCAGGCACGCACGTTGTTTGAGCGCCTCCGACCCTGCAAACCGAGCAGGAGCAAGCCCAGGAAGCTGGCAAGTAGCGGGGGCGACACATAGCCCACCAACGGCTTCGCCAGTGGTGTGCTCGCGCCGAAGTGAGCCACGTCGGCGAGCTCTGCAGTTTCGGTGCAGTACCGGTTGGACAACCGGCGTCGCAGCAATGGGCGGTCAACGTACGCGGCGCCTGCACCTTCAGGCTGGACCTGAAGCCGCAGTCTCCCGGTCTGAATGCGCCGTCCCTCGGCCTCTCGGAGGTCACTCGATCTGGACTGTCCGAAGCCTCAGTGCATTGCCAATGACACTGACCGAAGACAGTGCCATCGCGGCTGCCGCAACAACCGGCGACAGCAGCAGTCCGAAGAATGGGTACAGCACACCCGCGGCGAGCGGAATGCCAGCCACGTTATAGGCAAAGCTGAGGAACAGGTTCTGGCGGATGTTCCGCATGGTCGCGTGCGAGAGAGTCCGAGCGCGCACGATGCCCATGAGGTCGCCCTTAAGCAACGTGATGCCTGCGCTCTCCATGGCGACATCGGTCCCGGTGCCCATCGCGACTCCAACGGTGGCCTGGGCTAGCGCGGGGGCGTCATTGACGCCGTCACCAGCCATCGCGACGACGCGACCTTCCGACTGGAGACGCTTGACCACCGCGGCCTTGTCCTCCGGGAACACCTCGGCCACCACCTCGTCAATGCCGAGCTCGCGGCCCACGGCCTCGGCCGTCGTCTTGCCGTCGCCAGTCAGCATGACCACTCGAACGCCAGCAGCTTGCAGCGCCTTCAGCGCTTGAGGTGTCGTCGGCTTGATGGGGTCCGCAATTGCGACGAAGCCAGCCAGCTTGCCGCCGATGCCGACGAAGATGACCGTCGCAGCCTTCTGACGCTGCGCCTCGGCTGCTGTCGCAAGACTCTCCGTCGTGATGTCGTGCTCCGATAGGAACTTCTGGCTGCCAGAGGCGATGACTTGGCCATCGACCGTCCCAATGATGCCCTTACCCACGGGCGAATCGAAGTCGCTGACCGGTGCCAGAGCAAGCTTGCGCTCCTGTGCGTCCATCACGATGGCCATGGCCAGAGGGTGTTCGCTGGCTCGCTCGACGCTTGCGAGCTTCTGCAGGACCTCGTCGGTGGTGAAGCCAGGCGCTGGCTCGATGTGCACGACCTTGGGCCGCCCTTCGGTCAGCGTGCCGGTCTTGTCGACCACCAGCGTGTCGACCTTCTCCATCTTCTCCAGGGCTTCGGCGTCACGGATGAGCACGCCGTGCTGCGCACCCTTGCCGACACCCACCATGATGGACATTGGCGTGGCCAAGCCCAGCGCACAGGGACACGCGATGATGAGCACCGCCACCGCCGTGATGAGCGCGTAGCTGAAGGCGGGCGACGGACCCCACATTAGCCAGGCTAGGAACGTCAGCGCCGCCACGAAAATGACCATCGGTACGAACCAGCCGGCCACCTGGTCTGCCATCCGCTGAATGGGCGCACGACTGCGCTGCGCGGCTGCCACCATGTGGACGATTTGTGAGAGCAGGGTGTCCGCGCCGACCTTCTCGGCGCGCATCACGAAGCCGCCGGTCTGGTTCAGCGTGCCGGCCGTGACCTTGGAGCCGACCGCCTTCGCTACGGGGATGGGCTCGCCCGTGACCATCGACTCGTCGACGTTGCCTTTGCCCTCGGTGAGCTCGCCGTCGACGGGCACCTTTTCACCAGGCCGCACGCGCAGCAGGTCGCCGACCTGGATGGTGTCGACCTGGACGGTCTCGTCCGTGCCGTCTGGGTGCACCTTCACCGCAGTCTTCGGCGCCAGGCCGAGCAGCGCCTTGATGGCGCCGGACGTTTTCTCTCGGGCGCGCAGCTCGAGCACCTGGCCCAGCAGCACGAGCACCGTGATGACCGCAGCCGCTTCGAAGTAGACCGCGACCGCACCATCCTCGCCGCGCAGCGCCGGTGGGAACAAGCCGGGCAGCAGCGTCGCGACGATGCTGTACAGCCACGCTGCGCCCGTGCCGAGCGCGATGAGCGAGAACATGTTCAGGCTGCGGTGCTTCACCGACGCGACCGCTCGCGTGAAGAATGGCCAGCCGGCCCACAGAACGACCGGTGTTCCCGACAGCAACTGCACCCAGTTCGACGTCTGCTGGGCGATGAGGTGGTGGATGTTGAACAGGTGCCCGCCCATTTCCAGCGCGAACACCGGCAGCGTCAGTGCCGTGCCAATCCAGAACCGCCGCGTCATGTCCCGCAGTTCGGGGCTCTCGGCTTGGTCCGCCGCCGCAAGCACCGGCTCCAGCGCCATCCCGCAGATGGGGCAGCTCCCAGGACCCATCTGCCGCACCTGCGGGTGCATCGGGCAGGTGTACTCGACCTGACTTGGGTCGCCTTGCAACGCTGCCTTCGTTGCCGCCGGCGCGTGCGCGTGGTGGCTATGGTCGTGGTGGGCGTGCGCCGAGTGGTCGTGATGCTCGTGCATCGCCCCCTTCATCACCGTGCCGTCCGGCATGACGTGGCTGCTGCCTTCGTCGTGATGGTGGTGGTGCGAGTGGTCGTGGGGCTGGGAGGTGGTCGGCATCGCGCTCTCCGGAACTTGCAGTCCACTTTCGACCTTCCCATGAGTGGAAGGTCAAGTGTCTTCTCGCTACTTCGTAGCGAAGAGGCCCGAAGCAAGCCAGACGCCCAGCGCTGCCAGGCACAACCAGCATAGCCAGAACAATGCCCTCTCCCACCAATGGGGAGGCCCGTCTCGCCTCTCGAGCCTGTACTTCAGCGTCATCCCGACGCCGTGCAGAAGAGCGCCTCCGACCAACAGAGGCAGCCCGTACGCCCTTAGCCACTCTGGCAGAACGAGCGCCAGCCCTGCACCCAGGACGATGGCACCAAGCCCCGAGGCAAGCTCAGCGCCCTTGGCCGGGCCTCCGTGCATCGGGGTCAGGCCTTCGGAGGCAGCCCGGTTGAGGATTCCGAGTCGCGGCTGCCTTGGTGATGATGACCGTGGCCATGCCCGTGCCCGTGAAAGAGGTGCATCAGCGGGCAAGCGAGCAAGAACAGGTATGGAATGGCTTGAGTCACGTGCGTCAGGTGCTCGGTGAGCAGGTAGTAGACGCCGACCGCACCAGCGACCAGCATGAAGATGCCCAGCGGCGAACGCCAACGTGACAGGTTGGTTCCTGGTTGGTCCATGACGGCACTCCAGTTGTCACTTCGTGGCCGCCGGCGGCTTCATTCCCTCGCGGTCCATCATCATCTGCATCATCATTTCCATCATGTCCATGCGGCGACCCATCATCTCCGGGCTCATCGCCATGCCGCGGCCGCCCATGCCCATACCGCCCATTCCACCGGGCCCGCCTTTGGAACCCCAGCCGCCGCGCATCTGGCCCATCATTCCCATGCCGTCCTGCATGAGCTTCATGTGCTCCTGCATCAGCCTGGCGCGCTCCTCGGGGGTCTTCGCGGCCATCATCTTGTCGTGCATCTCCTGCATCGACCTCATCATCGAGTCCATCTGGCCAGGCGAGGGCGTCGCCGAGGCGGCCGCTGCAGCGCCGGGCGGGTGATGGGCTGCGTGGTCCACCTCCTTCGGACCAGTGGCGCAACCGGCCAACAGGACTGCACCGCCGATGAGTGACAGGGCGAGCTTCATACGGACCTCCAGCAAGTACGTGTTCAGCATGGGACTACGCCGCTGGTAGGGGCTTGAGGCGCATCAAGCCCTGGCTCGCATCAGCCGCAGCATCCGCAACAAGCGCTTCGCGTGGCCGGCTCGGCAACCAACGTCTGCGCCTCCACCGGCACCGGCGTGTAGCCGGCCTCGGTGATGGCATCGCTCAGTTCTTGGGTGTCCGCCTCTGTCGGTTCCACCATCACCAGGTGCTGACCCAGGTCGATGGTCACCCGGGCGTTCCGGTCGGCCGCCTTCAAGGCTTTGGTGATAGTGCTGGCGCAGTGTCCGCAGGTCATGTCGTCAACGCGGAAGGCTTGCATGGTGTGCTCCGTTCAGTGGTTGATGCGAGAAGTCTTGACCTTCCCACGATGTCAGAGTCAACACTTCAGTCCGTCAACCTCAACGCCATACCGGTCGTTGCATAAACCGCGTTTCCTAGACAGAGATGTGTAACCGCTCCGTGCTACGCTGAATCCTGTGAAGACTGTGCGTCTGTTCGTTCTCGTGCTGCTGGCGATGCTGCTGCCCCTGCGAGGGGTATCGGCGGCTGCGCTGCTGTGCGAGCAACAGCCGGCTTCGCACACCGAAGTGGTGAGCCATGACCACGGTGGACACGACATGGCCAGCGCCACTGGTGAAGACCACGCGCCGCACGACCACAGCCACAACGGCTTCGACAAGGGCCGCCACTGCCTGTCGTCCTGCTCGGCGGCGCCGCTGATGGCGGTCGCGCCGTCCGTCCTCACGCCAACGCTTCTGGGCACCACCGTCTTCCCGCACTTCGCAGCTCCCGCTCCAACCTTCCAGTCGGACGGCCAGGACCGGCCACCCCGAAGCATCTGACCCATTCCGGCCTCCGTTGAGAGGCTTCGATGGCGCTCGCCCGTGCGAGCAATCGCGGACATCTGTCCGCCTGTCAGAAGCTACGACAACCACATGAACGCTGTTCACTTGGGCCTCGCGCTTGCGCTGGCCTCACTCGGCGCCTCCGCCTTTGCCCACGGCGACGAGAGCCACCCCGCCAAGGCGCATCACTACGACGCCACCAAGGCGGAGGAGCGAGCCTTCGGCCGCGAAGGTAACCCGAAGAAGGTCACGCGGACCATCAAGGTCGACATGAGCGACGCGTTCCGGTTCACGCCGGCCGACGTCGTCATCAAACGCGGCGAGACCGTGAAGTTCGTCGTCAGCAACAGCGGCAAGCAGCTCCACGAGATGGTCCTGGGCACCCCTCAGGAACTCCGGGAGCACGCTGAGCTGATGAAGAAGTTCCCGGACATGGAACACGCCGACGCCAGCATGGCTCACGTGAAGCCCGGCGCCAAGGGCGAAATCGTCTGGCAGTTCACCAAGACGGGCGAATACCAGTTCGCCTGCTTGATACCCGGCCACTTCGAGGCCGGAATGATTGGAAAGGTCGTCGTCAAATGAACCGACGCAATGCACTCTCCGCGGCCCTGGGCGCAATGGCGCTCGCGGCCGTCCCCGCTTTCGCCGCCGGCGCGCAGCCGACGGTAGAGGTGTTCAAGAACCCGTCCTGCGGCTGCTGCGGCGCCTGGGTCGACCACCTCAAGGCAGCCGGCTTCGAAGTGAAGGTCACCATGGTGGACGACACCTCGGTGGCTCGCAAGAAGTACGGCCTGCCTGACAGATTCGGTAGCTGCCACACCGCGGTGGTTGCGGGCTACGTCGTCGAAGGGCACGTCCCTGCGGCGGACGTCAAGAAACTGCTCGCTATGAGGCCGGTGGCCATCGGCATCGCGGTTCCGGGCATGCCCGTGGGCTCGCCCGGCATGGAAATGGGTTCCCGCAAGGACCCGTACCAAGTTCTGCTCGTCGACAAGCAAGGTCGTGAGCGCGTTTTCTCTTCCTACTCTTGAACTCTGGAGCTCAACATGAAGCTGTCTTCCCTCATCGCCGTCGCGGCGCTGTCCCTCTCCGGTGCAGCCTTCGCGCAATCCACCGACCACTCCGCGCACCACGCGCCAGCGGCATCCGCGGACGCCGCCCCGACGGCCGACGGCGAGGTCCGCAAGGTCGACAAGGAACAGGGCAAGGTCACGCTCAAGCACGGCCCCATCACCAACCTCGACATGCCCGGCATGACGATGGTCTTCAAGGTCGCCGACCCGAAGCTGCTGGATGCCATCAAGCAGGGTGACAAGGTCAAGTTCGCGGCGGACAACGTCAATGGAGCGTTGACCGTGACCGCCATCGAAGTGGCCAAGTGAGGCGACCATGCTCAGGAAGTCTCTGACTGCCTTCGCCTGCGCAGCAGCGGCTGCGCTTTCAGCCCCCGCAGGTGCCGCCGATGTGCAGCGCCAAGCCGAGGTCGCCCAGCGCGGACCCGACGTGATGCCCTTCAGCCTGAAGGCCACGCAGCACGTCTTCACGAAGACGCCAGATGGTGGCGTCCAGAAGGTCGTCGCACGGAACACCGCCGACAGCGAGCAGGTGAAGCTCGTGCGCGGGCACCTTCGCGACATCCAGACGCAGTTCCTCAAGGGCGACTTCTCCGGCCCGACACACATCCACGGTGCGGGTATGCCCGGCCTAGCCGAACTCCGGGCCGCCAAGCCCGGCCAGATTGCCATTGAGTACAAGGAGGTGGCGGGCGGGGCAGAGTTGACCTACCGGACCGCGGAGACCAAGTTGGCGACTGCGCTGCACAGCTGGTTCGACGCGCAGGTGTCGGACCACGGGCCCGACGCGATGGCAGGGCAAATGCACCACGACCATGGCTCGATGATGAAGCAGTGAAATGGACGAGGGCGGGACCTGACGTAAGGCAAGTCCCGGCTGAGCCGCGCAAACTACACTGTTGATGCACATGCTGCGCCGTCGCTTCCACCGCCTCGCCACCACGTTCTTCGTGGTGCTGTCGCTGCTGTTCTCGCAGCTGGCGCTGGCGCAGTACGTCTGCCCGCAGCAAGTGGACGTCGAAGCGACGGCCGCGATGATGGAGGCTGGCACCCCCTGCGAGGGCATGGACCAGCAGCAGCCGGTCCTGTGCCACCAGCACTCGGCTGACCCAGCCAAAACCTTCGAGGCCGTCAAGCTGCCGGTCGCGGCCCAGCCGGCCGTGGTCCAGGTTCTCGAGCTGCCGTTGGTGCTCGACGCCCAGGAAGCCCAAGCGGTCTCCACGACCGCCACGTCCGAGGCTCAGCCGCCTCCGGACCCGCTCTTCCTCTCCACGCTCAGACTCCGAGTCTGACCCGCTCCGTCGACTGACCGGTGCTGCTGCGGCTCGTCCGCATGCCAGCCGCGTTCCTGTTCGTCTTCGGAGCTTTCAATGCCAAAACACATCCTGCGCGCAGTCGCCCTGGCTGCCGCCTTGCTGCCAGCCACCGGGGCTGTTGCGGCGCCACTTTCTCTGGACCAGGCGGTTGACCTGGCGGTACAAAGTTCCCAGATGGCCCGCTCGGCGCGCGCCGGTGCCCTGGGTGCCGCCGAAATGGCGCGCGCTGCCGGTCAGCAGCCCGACCCGATGCTGACCTTCGGCATCGACAACCTCCCGGCGACCGGCAGCCGCCGCTTCAGCACCAATGCCGAGGACATGACGATGAAGCGCATCGGCATGTCGCAGGAGTGGGTCCCGGCCGACAAGCGCTCAGCCCGCGAGGCAGTCTCCAGCGCCGTGCACCGGCGGGAAGCGGTCATGGAACGCGTCGCTGCAGCCGATGCCCGCATGCAGACGGCGATGGCCTACGTCGAGGCCTACTACGCCGGTCAGGCGCTCGCGCTCACGACGCTCAACGAGAAGCACGCGCGAGAAGAACTGGAAGCCGGCAAGGGCCGACTCGCCACTGTCGCTGGCAACAGCGCCGAGGTGCTGGGCTTGTCGAGTGCGCTGGGCACCGCCGAAGACGAGTCCGCCGACATGCGTCAGCAGCAGGGCGCTTCGGCGGTGAACCTACAGCGGTGGACGGGCCTGCCCGCGGACGAACTTGCACCGCCTCGCCTGGCGGCCATTCCGACGCAGGAGGCCTTCGTCGCCTCGCACCCGCTGGTCGTCGCCAGGCAGCTCGACATCGAGGTGGCCCGGCAGGAGGTCGAGGTCGCACGCCTGAACCGCAAGCCTAACTGGACCTACGAGGTGTCGTACGGACAGCGGCAGGGTCGTCCGGACCTCGTCTCCTTCGGCATCAGCATCCCGCTGCCGATTGCGCCGGATGCGCGCCAGGACCGCGAGACCGCTGCCAAGCTGGCGCTCGTCGACAAGGCGGAGGCTGACGCCGAAGAAGCGCGGCGTGCGGCCGCTGCCGAGTACGCGGCGCTGGCAAGCGATGCCCGACGGCTGCAGGAACGCATCGAGCGCTTCCAAGCCGGCGTCCTTATGCCACTGCAGCAGCGCACCGCCGCCATGCTGGCGGCCTACCGCTCCAACCAGGCCAGCCTCGTCATGCTGTTCGAGGCCCGCCACGCCGAGGTCGAAGCGCAACGCAAGCTTCTCAACCTCCAGCGCGACCTGGCCAAGGTCCAGGCGCAACTTGTCTTCAAGCCGATTGCCCTAGGAGCAGTGCAATGAGCCGTATCCAACTTTCCGTCGTTGCCGTGGCCGCCGCTCTAGTCATCGGCGGCGGCGCCTTCTACCTGGGCCGCAGCACCTCCGGCCACGCCACCGTGGCGGCTCCGGCTGCGCCAGCATCCGCACCCGAACGCAAGGTCCTCTACTGGCAGGACCCGATGGTCCCCGGCCAACGCTTCGACAAGCCGGGCAAGTCTCCTTTCATGGACATGCAGCTGCAGCCCGTCTACGCCGACGAGGCGAGCGACTCCGGCGTGAAGGTCAGCCCGCAGGTGCAGCAGAACCTGGGCATCCGCACGGCAGTGGTGAAGAAGGCGGATGTCAGTTCGTCGTTCGACGCGGTTGGCGCGGTGCAGTTCGACGAGCGCCTGAATGTCGCCGTCCAGACCCGCACGGCCGGCTACCTGGAGCGGCTCAGCGTCCGCGCGCCGATGGAACGCGTCGCCAAGGGCCAGGCGCTCGGCACCGTCTTCGCACCCGAGTGGTTGGGGCCGCTCAACGACATCGTGGCACTGGTGCGCGCCGGCGCATCGGCCGAACTGGTCGCGGCAGCTCGTGAACGGACACGCGCGATGTCCATTCCGGCCGACCTCGTGCGCCAGGCCGAGGAAGGCGGTACGCCCCAAGCGCGCTACACCCTGGTTTCTCCAGCGAGCGGCGTCGTCGCGGAGCTGAGCGTGCGCGAAGGCGTCGCAGTCTCCCCGGGCATGACGCTCTTCCGAATCGCTGGCCTGGAGAAGGTCTGGGCGGTGGCCGAGGTGCCGGAGGCGCAGGCCGTTCGGCTTGCACGAGGCCAGAAGGTCAGAGCAGTGCTACAGGCCGACTCGAGCCAGACGTTCACCGGCACGATGCAGGAAATCCTGCCCCAGGTGAACGCAGCCACCCGCACGCTGCAGGCCCGCTTCGAGGTCGACAACAAGGGCGGCAAGCTCGTGCCGGGAATGCTGCTGCGGCTGCAGGTGGCCGGCCCTTCGTCTTCACGGCTGGTCGTGCCCGCCGAGGCGGTCATCCGCACTGGAACGCGGGCCGTCGTCATCGTTCGCAAGGAGGGCGGCGCGTTCGAGCCACGGGAGGTGAAGCTTGGCGCTGACCTTGGTGAGCAGCTCGAGGTCGTGCAAGGCCTCGTCGAAGGCGACCAGGTCGTGGCCAGCGGTCAGTTCTTGGTCGACTCGGAAGCCCGACTGCGCTCGGTTCTGGGCAGCCTGTCGGCAGCGCAGCCTGCCTCGGTACCTGCTTCTGCCTCGGCTGCCATGCCGGCGACTTACTCGGCCCAGGGCAAGGTGGACGGCGTCGACGCCGACAGCATGACGCTGTCCCATGGCCCCATTGCAGCGCTGAAGTGGCCGGCGATGACGATGCCGTTCAACAAGCCGAATCCGACCGCCTTCGCGGACGTGAAGGTGGGCGACTCCGTCCACTTCGAGTTCAAGAAGAAGGGCGACGAGTACGAGCTCGTGTCGGTCCATCGGATGGGAGGCGCCAAGTGATTGCCTCTCTGATTCGCTGGTCGGTTGCCAACCGCTTCCTTGTCCTCATCGCGACCGCGTTCCTGGTCGCCGCGGCGCTGTTCTCCGTTGCCAACACGCCGGTGGACGCGCTTCCCGACCTGTCGGACACCCAGGTCATCGTGCGCACGAGCTACCCGGGCAAGCCGCCGCAGGTGGTCGAGGACCTAGTGACCTACCCGCTCACGACGACGATGCTCAGCGTCCCGGGTGCGAAGACTGTTCGGGGCTACAGCTTCTTCGGAGACTCGTTCGTCTACATCCTCTTCGACGACAAGACCGACGCCTACTGGGCCCGCTCCCGCGTGGTCGAGTACCTGAACCAGGTGCAGAGTCGCCTGCCGGCGGGAGCGACGGCAACGCTCGGTCCTGATGCCACCGGCGTGGGCTGGGTCTACGAGTACGCGCTGGTGGACCGCACGGGCAGGAACGACCTCGGCCAGCTGCGAGCGCTGAACGACTGGTTCCTGAAGTTCGAGCTGAAGACCGTGCAGGACGTCTCCGAGGTCGCCAGCATCGGCGGCATGGTCAAACAGTACCAGGTCGTGCTCGACCCGGACCGCATGCGCCAGCTCGGGGTCACCCAGGGCATGGTGATGGAGGCGCTGCGCAAGGCCAACCAGTCGTCGGGGGGCTCCGTGGTCGAGTTGGCTGAGGCCGAATACATGGTTCGGTCTCGTGGCTTCCTGAAGTCGCTCGACGATTTCCGTGGCATACCCATCTCGGTCTCAGGCGCCACGCCGGTGCTGCTGCGTGATGTCGCCTTCGTGCAGGTCGGCCCGGAGATACGCCGCGGCATCGCCGAGCTGGATGGCGAAGGCGAGGTCGCCGGCGGTGTCGTCGTCATGCGCTCGGGCAAGAACGCGCGGACGACCATCGAAGGCGTGAAGGCCAAGCTGGAACAGCTCAAGGCGAGTCTGCCGAAGGGTGTCGAGGTCGTCGACACCTACGACCGCTCAAAGCTCATCGACCGCTCCATCGACAACCTCAAACTGAAGCTCACGGAGGAGTTCATCGCCGTGGCGCTCGTCTGCGCCATCTTCCTCTTCCACCTGCGTTCGGCGCTGGTGGCGGTGCTCTCGCTGCCAATAGCAGTAGGCATTGCCTTCATCGTCATGCGCTGGCAGGGGCTGAATGCGAACATCCTCAGCTTGGCAGGAATCGCCCTGGCCTGCGGCGCTGCCCTCGACGGTGTGGTTGTGCTCCTGGAGGCTGCGCACAAGCACATCGAGGCGTTCGAGCACAAGAACAGTCGCATGCCGACCGTGCAGGAGCGCTGGTCGCTCGTGACCGAGGCCTCGGTCGAGGTCGGCCCGGCGCTCTTCTTCTCGCTGCTGGTCATCACGCTGTCGTTCCTGCCAGTGTTCACGCTGGAGGCCCAGGAGGGGCGGCTGTTCTCTCCGTTGGCCTTTACGAAGACGTACACGATGGCCGCGGCGGCTGCGCTCTCGGTGACGTTGGTGCCGGTGCTGATGGGGCTGCTGGTGCGGGGAAAGATTCCGCACGAGAACGCCAACCCGCTGAACCGGTTCCTGATGCGCATCTACCGGCCGGCGCTGGAGGCGGTATTGCGCTTTCCGAAGGCGACGCTTGTCGCCGCGGGCATCGTCCTGGCGCTGACCGTCATTCCGGTCACCCGTCTGGGCGGCGAGTTCATGCCGCCTCTGGACGAGGGCGACCTGCTGTACATGCCGTCCGCCCTGCCGGGCCTGTCGGTGTCCAAGGCCACGGAGCTGCTGCAGCAGACCGACCGGCTCATCAAGACCGTGCCCGAGGTCGAGCGGGTCTTCGGCAAGGCGGGCCGCGCCGACAGCGCCACCGACCCCGCGCCGTTGGAGATGTTCGAGACGACCATCCAGTTCAAGCCGCGCGAGCAGTGGCGCGCGGGCATAACGCCGGACAGGCTGGTTGAAGAGCTCGACCGGGCAGTCAAGGTGCCGGGGCTGTCCAACATCTGGGTGCCGCCCATCCGTAACCGCATCGACATGCTGGCCACCGGCATCAAGAGCCCGGTTGGCATCAAGGTCGCCGGTACCGACCTCGCCATCATCGACAAGCTGGCGACGCAGATTGAGTCCGTGGTGAAGAACGTCCCGGGCGTCTCGTCCGCCGTTGCGGAGCGCCTTACAGGTGGCCGCTACATCGACGTTGACGTCGACCGCGCAGCGGCTGCCCGCTACGGGATGTCAGTCACCGATGTACAGGCCATCGTCGCGACCGCCATCGGCGGCGAGAACGTCGGCGAGGTTGTGAGCGGCCGGGAGCGCTTTCCCATCAACGTCCGCTACCCGCGGGAGGTTCGCGACTCCTTGGAGCGCCTGCGCACGCTGCCGTTCGTGACCGAAAAGGGCGCGCAGCTGCTGCTGCAGGACGTCGCGCAGGTCCGAGTGGAAGAGGGGCCCCCGATGCTGCGAAGCGAGAACGCGCGGCTGTCCGGCTGGGTGTATGTCGATGTGCGCGGCCGCGACCTGCGCTCGGTCGTGCGGGACATGCAGTCCACGGTGGCCAAGGAAATGGCGATGCCGGCGGGCTACGCCATTTCCTGGTCTGGGCAGTTCGAGTATCTGGAGCGCGCCACCGAGCGCATGAAGGTGGTGGTGCCGGCGACGCTGGCGGTCATCTTCGTACTGCTGTACCTGCTGTTCCGCAACGCGACAGATGCGGCGCTGGTGATGGCGGCGGTGCCGTTCTCGCTGGTAGGTGGCTTCTGGCTGGTCTGGCTGCTGGGGCACTCCATCTCCGTGGCGACTGCAGTCGGCTTCATCGCCTTGGCCGGAGTTGCGGCAGAGTTCGGCGTGGTGATGCTCGTCTACCTCGAGAATTCGCTCAAGCACCGCCTAGCCGCGGGCGAGCCAAACAACGAGACATCGTTGGTCGCAGCCATCCGTGAGGGTGCTGTGCTGCGCGTGCGCCCGAAAGCCATGACTGTGGCCATCGTGATGGCGGGCTTGGTGCCGATGATGTGGGGCCATGGCACGGGTTCGGAAATCATGGCGCGCATCGCCGCGCCGATGGTCGGCGGCATGGTGACGGCGCCCCTGCTCTCCATGCTCGTGACTCCGGCTGCCTGGTATCTCTTCCGCCGCCGCTCTCTGCGGGCGAAAGACACCGCGCCCAGCACCCATGCCGCCGCCCAGCGATGAAGATCAACTCTTTGAGCGGCTCAGCGTCGACTATGGGTCGAGTCCGCCACATGATGGACGACCGCTTCGGAGCTGTTCGGCTTCAAGGGCGGCTTTGCGGCGCTGAGCTCGCTGGAGCGACGTTCAAGTCCCGACCCATGGCGGACTTCCTGCGTCGAACAAGCAGTCGAACTACCGCCCGCTTGAAGTGGCCTGCCAGTGCTCCAGCCAGCAGGCTGCTGTTGCCGCATCGGACATGGTTGCCATTTCGCGCGCGAGGCTCGCGGCCGCGGCGAACCGTGCATCACTGCCCAGCACATCCGCCATGGCAGCGCCAAGCCGTTCGGTGGTCTGTTGCTCAGGCTCGACGGCCCGGCCTGCATTCATCGCACAGAGTGCTCGTGCGTTGCGAAAGTGATCGGCAGCCTGCGGCAGGACCAACTGAGGAACGCCGTGGGCAGCCGCCCCGAGCAGGGTCCCCGCACCACCATGCGACACCACCAGATCGCAATGGGGAAACAGGGCCGCCTGGTCCAGGAAGCGATGAACGCTCACTGGCCCGTCCAGGGTGCTGAACGGTTCCAGGTCCCCATCCGCACCGACAGTGACGATCACGGTACCGCCCAACCGGGCGGCAGCGCGCGCAGCGGCCACCAGGACCGGGCTGCGGTTAAAGACTGTACCGAAGGTCACGTAGATCCGAGGCCCCTGCCTCACGGGTGGCTGAAGTGCTGCCCTGAGACTTGCCGGCAGGGCACTGGAATCCGCGGCATTGGCACGATAGGGGTTGAAACGAAAAACGCCTTCAGCCGCGGACTGGAGAGGCCGCTGAAGGCTTGGGGGCGCCACATCGAGATAGAGATGGCGGTACAAGCCGCCGTCCAACGGGACCTCCAGTCCCCGTGTCCGCCAGTGCGACCCGAAGAAGATCATCGCGTCTTCGAGATAGGAACTGGGGGGCCGCAGACCGTAACCGTGCGTCACGTTGCGCATGCCAAGTTGCGCGCACACGAGAGGCGCTGCGAGTGCGGCAGGCTCGTGTACCACGACATCGGGGCACCAGTGGCGCGCGGCGTTCTCCAATGCGTCGACCATCGTGGGCGCGAGCACGGCACCAAAGAGCCTCGGAAAGGTATACGCCGACAGGCGCTCGCCCGCAAGTTGTGCCGCGTCCGCGTGTGCGGCGCGGAACTGGCGCCGACTGATGTCGAAGCCAGGCCCCGCTGCGAAGAGCTCGAAACCAAGCCCATCCAGCCTGGGCAAGGCGTCAGGTGCCGTCACCCAGCCGACAGCATGTCCCCGACTACGCAAGGCGGCGGCCAGCGGCCGAAGCGGGAGCAGGTGGCCGAGACCACCCGTGGTGCAGAAGAGAACGCGCATCCTGGCCCTGTGCACGGTCCTCAGTCAGCGGTCAACTTGTACTCGTCGATGACGGCCGCCCAGACCGCGAGCTCCCGCGTCATGGTCATGCCCAGATCCTGGGCTGACGCGCCTTCGACCACCAACAGCCGGCGCTCGAACTCGGCGCGCATCTCGGGTCGGGCGACAGCGGCAGCGACGTCGGCAGCGAGCCGGGCGCGCAGTGGCTGCGGGACCTTGGCAGCCACATACAGACCCTGCCAGGTGGGAACCTCGACGCCAGGCAGACCCGCCTCCGCCATCGTCGGCACCTCGGGCAGCGCGACATGCCGCTCCGGGGTCAGCGTGGCCAGGATGCGCAGGGCGCCGGACTTCGCCTGCGGCTGCAGCAGTGACAGCGGCCCGAACATGAGTTGCACGCGTCCCGCCAGAAGATCCGGCAAGGCCTGCGTACCCCCCTTGTACGGCACGCGGGTCATCTGGACGCCGGCAGCCTTCATGAACTGCGCCGTCGCCAGAACCTCGCTGGGTGTACTGGTGGCTACGTTCAGTGCACCAGGCTGCTGGCGCGCCTGCTTGACCAGCTCCGCCACCGTCTGCGCCGTGACGCCCGGGTGAACGGCCAGCGCAAAGGGCACGCGGCCGACCTTGCCGAGAGGCGCGAGGTCGTGTGGCCAGTCGAGGCCGGAGCCTTTGGTGAGCAAGGGCGTGGCAATCATGGAGCCCGGGGCGTAGAGCAGCGTGTAGCCGTCGGCAGGCGCTGCCAGGGCCTCGCGAGCCGCCACGAGCCCGTTTGCGCCGGGCTTGTTCTCCACGGTCACCGGCTGGCCCAGCGACACTCCGAGCTGCTGGGCTACCTGGCGTGCGATAAAGTCGCTGGGGCCTCCGGCAGGCACCGGAACGAGCATGCGTAGCGGCCTGGTGGGGAAGCCGGTGGCGTTGGTGGCCTGCGCCACCACGGCGAAAGGGCTGGCCAGCGCGGTAATCGCGGCCAAGGAAATCAAGCGACGACGCATGGGGATCTCCAGCAGGTCAGAAAGGAGAGGAAGGTCCGGTGCGGCTAGTTCCACCGCAGCCAGACGATTGAGACGGCGATTGCCCCGCACATCAGAGCGTTGAATGCGTTGACGGCCACGGCGCGGTTCATGCGCCGGCCGTTCTGTTCGTGCAGCCACAAGGCCATCGTCAGGTTGGCGCCCAGAAAGGTCAGCCAGGTGAACAGCGAGTGCTGGTCGGCCTGACCGCTGCCCCGGATGGCCAGCAGTGTCGGCAGGTACGCGACGACGCGCAGGCCGTTGAAGAGCGCGAACGATCCGGACAGCAGGGCCAGGTGGCACTTGCGGGGCTCAGCGTGCGCGGCGGTCAGCGTGGCGGTGTTCATGGGTGGGCCTCGGCGTGTCGATGGGCTTCACTGTAGGAGCCACCCTGGAGGCGCGAAACCATCTCGCGGGCACAATGCGCTTGAACCGAAAGTTAAGACGCCAGCCGGACTCATCGCTCATGGACAAGCTCCGCGCACTGCACTATTTCGTTGCCGCCGCCGAGGAGGGCAGCCTCTCGGCAGCAGCCCGCCGCTTCGACGTCAGCGTGCCGGCCGTGACGAAGCTGGTTTCTGCGTTGGAGCGGGAACTGGGCGTGAAGCTGCTGGACCGCAGCACGCAGGGCCTGGTGTTGACGGCCCGGGGCGCGCAGTACCTGGAGCACTGCACCCCGCTGCTGGCCCAGTTGGCAGACGCGGAGCGCGCCATCACCGTCTCCGGAAGTCGCCGTGCACGCACCCTGGTGGTGGGAGCACCGCCCCTGCTGTCGCGCGCGGTCCTGGTGCCGGCCCTGGCCGATTGGCACGAGCGGCATCCCCACGTCCACATCGACCTGAGAACGCTCGACTTCCTGACCGTCAAGGACACGGCCACGCGGGGCGTCGACGTGCTGGTGGCCTTGGGATGGCCCGCCAGCGTGGACCAGGTGCAGAAGCCGCTGGCGCAAAGCAGGTTGATCGTCTGTGCGAGTCCCGCTTACTGGCGCCGGCATGGATTGCCCGCGGAACCGTCCGATCTGCTGAACCACGCCTGCCCATTGGTCCGCAGCCCCGAAGGAACCGTCCTTGACCTGTGGCGCCACACGCGCGAGGGTGTTCTACAGGAGGTCGCAGTCAGCGGCTGGCTGACCTGCGCAAGCCGGGACGATGTGTTGCAGGCGGTACTGCTGGGGCAGGGTGTCGGCCGCTTTGCGGACCTGTCCGTCTGGCCCTTCGTTCGAGACGGCTTGCTGCAGCCTGCATTGGTGGACTGGGAAAGCAGCGATTCACCGCCGTTCAGCGCCCTCATCCGGTCTGAGTCTCGGCGCGACGCCGTCGTGCAGGACTTCGTCGGGTTCCTGGCGGAGATCTTGCGCCCGGTCGAGGCAATCTGCAGCCAGACATTTGGCGCACGCCCCAAGGCTGTCCGCCCGCGTTGGTACGCCAGCCGTCCAGGGCGTGCTTCAAAGACTGGCGCATGAGCGGCCGCTTCCAGGCGCCAGGTTCGGCGGCGGCTTGTGGCCGTCCACGAAAGTTCGGCTGGTCGTTCCGTGTGTCGGCGATTCGGCCGGCATCGGACAGCGGATCACCGAGGTCGCCTGTCCATCGCATCGCCGCCACTCGGGTCTGGATGTTGGCCGGCGCCCCACGACCCGTCGCGGTCAGTCACCGCTGACTAAACCAGCCACTCGCTCAATCGACTCTTGAATCAAACACGGCTCGGGCAGGCTGCATTTTGGCTAGGGGCATCAAGTCTACACGTTGCGACTCGCCAGCACACGATCGACGATTCGCCGCATCATTCAACGATCACCCGCTTCCCGGGCGTGGCGCCTCGTCATCGGCAACCGCCTTGCCCTCCGCGTACGCCTGCATCACCTGCCGCAAGGTCTTCAGCTGCCTGCGGTACTCCGAGCATCCGGTGCACATCATCAGGTGCGTGCGCAACGACACCTGCTCGCCCAGACGCAACGGCCGCTCCATCTCTGCCGAGCAGACCTCGGTGACTTCCTTGCAGTTCAGCATGTCGAACCCTCCGGACGACCCCACCCGGTGTCCATGCAGCCCCGCAGCTTCAGTCGGGCGCGGTGCAGGATCACATGGCAGTTGCTCGTCGTGATCCCCAGCTGCGCGCAGATCTCGTCGGACTCGAACCCGAGGAACTCGCGCATCATGAACACCTTGCCGGTGGCCGGAGGAAGGTGATCGAGGCAGGTTTCGAACACGGCCCAGAACTGCCTTGTCTGCATCGACTCCTCGGGATTCGGCCAGGCCACCGGCCGCGGCCCGTCACGCCACGCGCCACGCTCGTTGAACAGCGCGTCCAGGCGCTCTTCCCAGTCGTCGCCGTCATCGACCAGGCTGGACAGCGTCACGGTCCGGGACGCCTGCCGCAGGTGATCGATGATGCGGTTGCGCAGGATCGCGAAGACCCAGGTCTTCAGCGTCGATTGGCCCGCGAACGAAGACGACTTGCGAAGCGCCGCCTCGATGGACTCCTGCACCAGGTCCTCCGCCGTCTCGGTGTTGCGCAACTGGAGCTGGGCGAAGCGCAGCATGTCGGCCCGCAGCGACAGCAGCGCTTCCGCGCTGATGCCTTGCATCGACGCGGACAGCGGCACGGCAGGCTCTGGCGGCGGGGTCTGCATTCAGGTTCCCGGCGGGCGCTGCGCCTCGTTGCGCGCCGCGCTGTAGCTCGACACGCAGAACGGCACAAGGTAGTTGAGCAAGGCCTGCCAGGGGTTGACCGTGTGGTGGGTCCACCACTGCTCGCCGTTGTTGATGAGGTTCAACACGGTTCCCACCACCAGGGACACCTTGAGGGCCGACACCGCGATCCGCTGCGTCAGCATAAGCCGCAGGATGCGGGCGGACGATGGGCGAGCCCCGCCCGCCGGGGAAGTTGCGGCTGGTCGTTCGACGGTCATCTTGCTGTCACGCACATGCTTGGATTCGCGCTGTCGGTCGGGTGCATCGTACGGTGCGGTCCCGGGGGGGCACCGAGATGCGACCCCCACGCAGCATTGACGGCGCACCCGCCTGCTTTCTTACACCGTGCCGCGCCGGGGCTGTAAGGAATGCGGCTGCCCGGCCGTCTAGCAGCAAAGCCACCACGGACCGCCCATGCACGCCACCCTTCCCTTGCTCGTCCGCACCGACTTCCCGGCCCTGCGCCGCCGCTCGGTCGAAACCCTCCAGGTCAACCTCGGCTACCGCTGCAACCAGAGCTGCCTGCACTGCCACGTCAATGCCGGGCCGAATCGCACCGAAGAAATGTCGCGCGACACCGTCGACGCCGTCATTGCCTTCCTGGCCGCCAGCCCCGATGTGCGAACCCTGGACCTCACCGGTGGGGCGCCCGAGCTCAACCGACACTTCCGCGAGCTGGTCGTGGCCGCACGTTCGCGCGGGGTGCGGGTCATCGACCGCTGCAACCTGACGATCCTGGAGGAGCCCGGCCAGGAAGACCTGGGCGAGTTCCTGGCCGCCCATGGCGTCGAGGTGGTGGCGTCGATGCCGTGCTACCTGGAGGACAACGTCGACCGCCAGCGCGGCAAGGGCACCTTCGACGCCAGCATCCGTGGCCTGCAGCGGCTGAATGCCCTGGGCTACGCCAAGCCTGGCACGGGCCTGACCCTGAACCTGGTCTACAACCCGCAGGGGGCCAGCCTACCCCCCGCGCAGCAGGCGCTGGAGCGCGACTACAAGCAACACCTCGCCCGGAACTTCGGCGTGGCGTTCGACCAGCTGTTCACGCTGGCCAACATGCCGATCCAGCGATTCGGCTCGATGTTGGTCTCCAAGGGCCAGTTCAACAGCTACATGGACCTGCTGCGCAGCGCACACAGGGACGACAACCTCGAACAGGTGATGTGCCGCAGCCTGGTGAGCGTTGACTGGCAGGGCTACGTGTACGACTGCGACTTCAACCAGCAACTGGGCCTGCCCATCCACGCGGCCGGCAAGCGCCGGCTGCACCTGAGCGAGGTCACGGCCGCCCGGCTGGAAGACCAGCCGATCCGCGTCGCCGACCACTGCTTCGGCTGCACCGCCGGTCAGGGGTCCAGCTGTGGGGGCGCGCTCGAGCCCGCCACCGCGTCGGCGCCCACCTGCGGCATCTGAGTCAACGATCCGGGAGACCTCGACATGGGTGAATGGCAGGGATTGTTCTTCTGGGGCTTTCTGCTCGTCTTCGGCGCGGTGATGTACCTCGTGGTGCCGCGCTCCAAGGATGAAGCTGGCTTCTTCCGCGGGCATGACGACCAGGGGCGCCCGGCGTCGGAATGGGCGCTGATGCTGAGCATCTTCATCAGCTGGATCTTCGCCAAATCGGTGACCAACGCCGCCAATCTGGGTACCACTTACGGCGTGGTGGGTGGGCTCGCGTACGCCGCCTATTGGCTGTCGATCCCCGTGGCCGGCCTGGTGATCTACCGGCTGCGCACGCGCGAAGGGGCGACGGGACTGGTGCCCTTTCTGATCCGGAAGTACGGGCGCGGTGCCGCGTTGGCGTTCTCGCTGGCGATCCTGGTGCGGCTGTTCAACGAGGTCTGGAGCAACACCGCGGTCGTCGGCGGCTACTACGGCGCCGGCGGCTCCGCTGGCTTCATTGGCGCAGCACTCTTGTTCACCGCTGCCGTGCTCATCTACAGCCTGAAGGGCGGCCTGCGTAGCTCGATCTTCAGCGACGTGATCCAGGCGATCGTCTTCATCCTCTTCCTCGGCGTGGTGCTGGCCTACGTGCTGCCCGCGCATTCGCCGGGCGTGCTGCTGTCCCAAGGCCGCTTCGCGATGGACGCGGGCGTGGACCTGCTGCTGGTCGCCTTGCTGCAGACGCTGTCCTACCCCTTCCACGACCCGGTGCTGACCGACCGCGGCTTCATCACGCGCGAGAAGTCGATGCTCCGGGCCTTCATCGTTGCCGGCGTGCTCGGCTTCGTCGCGATCTTTGCCTTCAGCCTGGTCGGTGTGCACGCCCGCCTGCAAGGCATCGCGGCCAGCGGCAACGTGCCGGCGGAGGTGGCGCGGGGCCTGGGCGTGGCGGGCTATTTCGCGATGATCGTGGTCATGGTGACCTCTGCCGGCTCGACGCTGGATTCCACCTTCACGTCGCTGTCCAAGCTGGTGGCGCGCGAGTTGCCGCTGCTGGCGGGTCGCCTGCCGTCACCCCGGGCGATGACCGTCGGCTCGCTGACGATGGTGGCATTCGCCCTGCTGGGCAACCTGCCGATGATCGCCGGCACCGACATCCTCAAGGCCACCACCATCAGCGGCACGATGGTGATCGGCCTGGCGCCGATCTTTCTCTTCTCGGGGCGCGTCGGTCACTCGCCGCTGTCGTTCCACCTGGCGTTCTGGCCGGGCATTGCACTCGGGGTGTTGCAGGCCATGAATCTGATCCCGGAAGGATGGGCCATCGGCACCGGCAAGTACGCGATCCTGCTCGGCACCAACCTGTATGGGCTGGTGCTGTGCACGGCCGGGTTCTTCCTGCCGCTGGTGGTGCCGCGCTACCGGGCGCCGGCGAGCCTGGGCGGTACCGGCATGCCCGCATGAACGCACCCGGCCGCGTCTGCCCGCTGCGCTACCGCTACGGGCCGGGCGCCATCGCGGGCGCCGAAGTGCGTCCCGCGCAGACGCTCTATGTGATCGGTGGGCTGTACGGCAACGTGCCTGCCCTTGATGCCGTCGAGCACATGGCACGAGCGGAGCCGGAGGTACCGACCCTGTGCTTTAACGGCGACTTCAACTGGTTCGACATCGACGACCGCGCCTTCGCCGAGATCAATCTGCGCGTGCTGGCCAACGACGCCATCCTCGGCAACGTCGAAGCCGAACTCGACGCGGCGGACGACGATGCCGGCTGCGGTTGCGCCTATCCGGATCACGTCGAGGCCGGCGTGGTCGAGCGGTCGAACCGCATCCACCGCCAGCTCAAGGCCACAGCGCGGCGCCATACCGACCTGCTCGGGCGCATCGCGCGCCTGCCGATGGTGGCTCGCTACCAGGTCGGCGGCTGTCGCATCGGGGTCGTGCACGGCGATGCCGAGTCGCTGGCCGGCTGGCGCTTCGACGTGAACGCGCTCGACGACCCGCAGCAGGCGCCCTGGCTGCGCGACATGTTCGCTGCCAGCGGCGTGGACCTCTTCGCGAGCACACACACCTGCCTGCCCGCCATCCGCAATGTCGCCTTGGCCAACCGCGTGGGCTGCGTGATCAACAACGGCGCCGCCGGCATGCCCAACTTCTCGGGTGATCTGGCGGGTCTGTGCACGCGGATCGCAACGACACCTTCGCCGCACCCGGCGCTGGTCGAACGGCGCATCGCCGGTGCCCATGTGGCCCTGCTGCGGGTGCACTTCGACGCCGGTCGATGGCGCGACGAGTTCCTGGCGCAATGGCCGCCGGGTTCGGCGGCCTGGCAGTCGTACTTTGAGCGCATCACGCGCGGACCGGCGTTCTCACCACAACAGGCGACCGCAGCACTGGCGCGCGCTACAGTGACCCCGGAAGCCTGAGCGCAAGGCGCCGCAGCGACGAGGATGGCGAGCATGGGCACACCGTTGGACATCCGGGCACTGGCCTTCGACACCGGCGGCACGGTCCTGGACTGGCACGGTGGTCTCGTCAGGGCATTGTCCGAAGTTGGCGCCACGCACGGCGCCGCCCTCGACTGGCACGCCCTCGCCAACGACTGGCGACGACGCGCCATGAAGGGCATCGTCGGCCAGAACCAGCCCGCGTTCAACATGGACGACGTTCACCGCCGCACGCTTGACGAGGTGCTTGCACACCATGGCCTGCAGGACGTCACCGAAGTCGAACGCCACCGACTCTGGCGCGCCTGGCATGAGCTCGACGCCTGGCCCGACTTTCCCAAGTCCCAGGCAGCGCTGCGCGAGGCCATTCCGGTCGTGTCGTTCACGATGCTGCCCACCGCGCTGGTGGTCGACGTGTCGCGCCGCAACGGCATCACCTGGGACGCGGTGATCTCCTGCGAGATGATCGGCGTCTACAAGCCGCACACGCAGGCCTACGCGACCGCTGCGCGCTGGATGGCCCTCGAGCCGTCGCAGATCCTGATGGTGGCATGCCACAACTTCGACCTGAATGCCGCACACAAGGCCGGCTTTCGGACGGCATTCGTTCGGCGGCCCGATGAGTGGGGGCCCGAAGGCCCACCCGATCCCCATCCGAACATGGCATACGACTTCATCGAAGAGAGCTTCGATGCCCTGCGGCAACGCGTACGCGGGAAGTCATAGTGATGTCGACGGCCGCAGGTGCTTCCATGCTGCGGCGGCCGGTTCCTGTCATCGTTGTCGCCCAGCTGTTCGGGACCTCGCTTTGGTTCTCGGTCAACAGCGCGGCTGATGATCTGGTGCGAAACTGGGGCATCACGCCGTCGGCTATCGGCGCCTTGACGAATGCGGTGCAGGCCGGCTTCATCCTCGGCACCTTGACCTTCGCGCTGACCGGCCTGGCCGACCGGTTCCCGGCGAGCCGGATCTTCGCGTTCTGTGCCGCGCTGGGCGCGATCTTCAACGGTGCGTTCGCGCTGCTCTCGGGCGGCATGGTCTCGGGCCTGCCTTTGCGCTTCGCGGTCGGGCTATGCCTGGCCGGCGTGTACCCCCTGGGCATGAAGCTCGTGGTGAGCTGGGTGCCGGAGCGGGCCGGAGCGGCGCTGTCCTTGCTGGTGGGCATGCTCACCTTGGGCACCGCGCTGCCGCATGGTGTGCGACTGTCCGGCATGGGCACGTCCTGGCCGGCGACGATAGGCGTCTCGTCGGCGCTGGCTCTCGCTGGTGCACTGATGGTCCTGTGGCTGGGCGACGGTCCTCACTTCAAGCGCCGTATCGGTGCGCCGGCCTTGCGACTGGGTCAGGTGCTGCGTGCGTTCTCGGTGCCGGCCTTCCGGGCTTCGGCCCTGGGTTACTTCGGGCACATGTGGGAGCTCTACGCGATGTGGACCCTGGTGCCCAGCCTGGTCGTGCTGAGCGGTCTGGCCGGCACGGGCACATCCGCGCAGTCCGGCCTGTCGTTCGCCGTCATCGGCATCGGTGCGATCGGCTGCATGGCCGGCGGCTGGTGGAGCCGGCGCATCGGCAGTGCGCGGGTGGCGGCCACTGCGTTGGTGGTGTCGGCCCTGTGCTGCATGGTCTATCCTGTCAGCATCGGCTGGAACGCGTGGGCTGCAGGCGGGCTGCTGCTGGTTTGGGGCGGCACCGTGGTGGCGGACTCGCCGCACTTCTCGGCACTGTCCGCCGCAGCCTGCCCGCCAGACGTGCTGGGAAGCGCACTGGCCCTGCAGAATGCCATCGGGTTCGCCATCACCATGGTCTCGATCCACCTAGGCACGCGCGAACTGAGTGACTGGGGTGCGCACATCGCCTGGCTGCTGTTGCCGGGTCCGCTGCTCGGCCTGGTGGGGCTATACCCGCTCTGGCGGGTTCGCACCCTCGTCGGCGCGCCGGCAACGCGATGACGAAGCCACTCGCCAATCTCGGCCCCGCGTCTGTCCGCATGCTGAACGGCGTGGGCATCCACTCCGAGCAGGACTTGCGCGCACTCGGAGCTGTCGCCGCCTACGTCGCGGTCAAGGCTTCTGGGGCGAACGCCAGCCTGAACCTGCTGTGGGCGCTGGAAGGCGCAATGACCGGTCGCCACTGGCGCGTGGTCGCACGCGAAGACCGCACATCGCTGCTCATGCAACTAGACGATCTGGAGCGCTCACAACGCCAGGGCGGCAGCAACAAGCGCCCTTAGCGCGTGATCGCCTCGATCGTGAACTGATAGGCGTTGCCGCCGATCAGTTCGACGGTCGGCCGATACAAGCCCGGCAGCGAACCCGCCTTGAACTGGATGGTCAGCAAGCCGGGATTCGGCTTCCCACCTCCGGCGGCCGGCGGATAAGCGGCATGACGGACCGTCTGACCCGATAGCACCGGCGCGCCGTTCGCTCCCACGGGGCTCGTCGCCGCTTGCCCGGTGGCACCCTTCGGCGCAGCGCCGATGATGCCGCCCACAACCTTGTCCGTGGCGGGATCAAGCTTGCCGTCGTGGTTGCTGTCCTGCACCAGCAGGCCGCCGGTGTAGCGCGGGAAGCGCGTCAGGTCACGCGGCGCGATGCCGACGTCGTTGAGGGGCGCGCCTTGCGCGCCCCACAGCAGCAGGCCGAGCGTCTCCGGGACGACCTGACCGGGGGCCACCTTCTGGAAGTCACTGTTCACGCCGGGCGCGAGATGGAAGTTCGTCGGTGCCAGACGTGCCGTCGGCGCGCTGTCCAGCACCTTGAGCTGCCCCTGCCAGGCGGCCAGCACCTTGCCGTCGCTTGCGACATGATCGACACGGACGGGAAAGTCACCCGACATCGGATTGACGAAGCTGCGCCCGCGCAGGTGGATGACCTTGATGCCCGGCGCATTGGCGCCTTCGGCAGGTACGTCCTGGGCCGCAGTCACGACCATCGCATTGCCCTTTTCGTCATAACCGACTCGGTACTGCCCGGCCAGCTTCACCGCACCCTGGGGCCAGCCTTTGGTCAGCACGAGGTTGACGTCCGTGTCAGCGCTGATCGCTACCGCGGTGTTGCGTTTGAAGGCCTCCGGCAACCCGAGCCGCAGCGACTCGCCGGCGCGCATGCCGAAGCCCGGCGTAGCCGGGTTCGAATCCGGCTCGAGCATGAAGACGAAGTCGGTGGCCTGACCGGCCACGTTTCCATCGAAGGTGACCGGCGCCGGCGCCGTCATCAGCGCCTTCATCGAGACATTGGGCGGCGGCGTCGCGCAGCCGGCAACAGCCGCGGCCAGTGCCGCCACGATGAGCGTGTTCTTGATCATCAGGTCTCCCTCCTTGTTGAAGTCAGATGCCAACCGTCAGGTTGACCCAGGCGTCCGGCAGCCACTGCAGCACGCGCGCCTCCAGCCACTTGTCGCCCCCGGTCAGGATGGCCACGCCCATGGCGCCCAGCAGCACGGCGAAGACATGGCGCACGCGTTCGATGCGTGCCATCACCCAGTCACGCACGGCGACGAAGCCCCGGCGCGACGCATAGGCCACGGCGACCAGCGGGATCGCCGCGCCCAACCCGAAGATGCCGAGCACAAGCCCGCCGCGCGCCACGCCGCCTTCGCTGGCCACCAGGGTCAGGGCCGACCCGAGCAGCGGCCCGGAGCACGGGCTCCACACCAGCCCCAGCACGCCGCCCAGCAGCAGCGCACCGACAACGGACCCGCCATCGAGCTTGGCCGACGCGGCATTGGCCGTGCTGGCGATCGGCAGCATCCACCGCGTGAAGCGTTCCCCCAGCGCCGGCACCAGCATCACCAGCGCGAAGGCGATCAGCATCGCCGCTCCGGCGGTGCGCACCGTGTAGGCGTCGATGCCCAGGGCTGGGCCCAGCGCGCCGAGAAGCATCCCGATGGCCGCGAAGGAGGCGATCATGCCGGCGCCCATCGCCACCGGCGCGAAGCGGTTGCCTTGCAGCGCGCCGCCCAGCACCAGCGGCAGCAAGGGGAAGACGCAAGGCGACAGCGTGGTCAGGCCACCCGCTGCCAGGCTCAGCCCCAGTTGCGGCAATGACAGTGCGAAGGTCACGCGCGGCTCCGTTCAGAGCGCGCTCTTCAGCGCGCCCCGAATGCCGTCGGCGCTGGTGTCACCGACCAGGCGCGCGGTCTCCTTCGTGCCCTTGAGCACGACGAAGGTCGACTGCGAATTGATCTTGAAGCGGCGCTTCAGGTCCTTCTCGGTGTCGTAGTTGGCGACGAGCACGGTCAGGTCCAGGCCCTTCTCGGCCTTCAGCGACTGCAGCACCTTGTCCTGCGCACGGCAAGTCGGGCACCAATCCGCGTGGAAGAACAGGGCCACCGGCTGCCCGGCCTTCTCTGCCGCAGCCAGGGCGTCTGCTGTGTAGGGCTTGGAGTCGAGTGCGTGGGCGAGCGCGGCGCTGCCGACGAGGGCGGCGGCGACAATGAGACGAGCGAGCTTCATGGTTCGGCCTTTCAAGCAGGTGACGGGTGAGGTGGAGATGGCGCTGCCGATACGCCAGCGCGACGAAGGGCTAGTTCGTTTGACATCCCGCTTCGGTTACAGCGACGCCAGAACTTTTTTCGGCTGTCCGTGTAACCGGATCGCCGCGCCCGACGAAATACAGGGTGACGATTGCGCAACGACTTCGAAGATCAACTGCGGCCGATCTGGTTGGACGCCTATGCGGGCGATGAAGCCGCGTATCGACGAGCCCTGGCATTGATCGCCGACCGGCTGCGCGGCTACTTCGCCCGCCGCATGGGCGGCCTGTCCCCTGACGTGGAGGATCTCGTGCAGGAAACCCTGCTGGCGCTGCACCTGCAGCGCGGCACCTACGACACCGGCGTTCCGGTGACGGCCTGGGTGCATGGCATCGCGCGCCACAAGCTGGTCGACCTGTGGCGGCGCCGTGGGCGCAGCGAAGGCCTGTTCGAGTCCTTCGACGAACTGGCCGATGACCTGCATCCGGCGGTCCACGAAGAGGCGGGGGTTCAGCACGACCTGGAACAGTTGCTGGGCAGCCTGACCACGGCGCAGCGGCAGGCCATCGTCGACACCAAGCTCGAGGGCCTCTCGGTCGCCGACGCAGCGCGGCGCGCGGGTGTGTCGGAATCGGCCATCAAGGTCAATGTCCATCGTGGCCTCAAGCGCCTGGCCGGTTTGATCCGGGACACGCCATGAAGACCGAGCAACTCGTCGAGTTCCTGGCCCGCCAGGCCGGGCCGGCACCACGCCATGCGGTGGAACGCCGCGTCGCGATGGCCGCAAGCCTGGGGGCTGCCGGAAGCATCGCCGGTGCAATCGGTGCACTGGGTTTGAATACCAGCCTCACGGACATGGGCGTGGCGCTGGCAGTGAAGCTTGGGTACGTCGTCGCGCTGGTGCTGTCCGCTGCCTGGTTCGTCGACCGCGTCGCGCGTCCGGGCACGCCCTGGCGACGGGCCCTCTGGGCCGTGGCCACGGTGGTGCTGGCGATGGCGCTGCTGGCGGTCACGGTTTGGACACAAGCCGATGAGACACAGCGCCTCGATCTGCTGCTTGGACGCTCCTGGGCCTCCTGCCCCTGGCGCGTGGCGGCACTCTCGGTGCCCGCACTCGCCGCTGCCATGTGGGCGCTGCGCGGCCTGGCGCCGACCAGGCCGCGATGGGCAGGCTTCGCCGCGGGTCTGTTCGCCGGCAGCCTGGGTGCGCTGGGGTATGCGCTGTACTGCCCAGAGTTGTCACCGCTGTTCGTGCTGGTCTGGTACACGGCCGGGGTGCTGCTCCCCGCAGCCCTGGGCGCCCTGCTGGGCCCATTGCTGCTGCGCTGGTAGCTCACCACGTCACAGGCCGCGACGTGCGGCCTCGGCTTCCAGCGCGTCCAGGTCGGCCGCCCAGTCGAGGGGTTGAAGACTCAGCACCTCCAGGCGGTGGTCGATCAATGCGTCTTCGAGCGATGCGCGTCGGGCCAGGCGAGCATCGCGCTTCAACAGGATCGCTTCGATCAGGGGCCGGTAGAGCCGCACGAAGTTGGTGAGCCAGCGGCACGAAGCTGCATGGCTTTCCACAGCATCCAGTGCAAACCGGTCGACGAACGACAGCGTCGTCGCAGCATCGAACCAGTGACCGTCGGTGACCCAGCGATTGACGGTGAACAGACCCACCGGCAGCCCCCGGGCATCGAGCGAGATCGCGAACAGATGCGTCGGCGCCGTGCGCACCCACCGCAGCTGCCCGGGACGCAGGTATCGGCGTCGCCCCGACGCGGTAGCGTGCCAGAACAGGTGCAGGTGGCCGTGTTCCTGGTCGCCGTCGCGGTGGGCGTGGTAGTAGAACTGCGAGCCGTGCCGGAAGTCGACCACGTCGTCGGGTGGATAGTGCTCGAACTCGACAACGGGCCGCCCTTCGATCCAGCTCTGCAGCAGGGACCCCGAGGCCTCCGTAGCCAGGCTGAACGCGGCCACGCTGTCGCGTGCCTGCCTCAGGTCCGAGGCAAACACCTCGTCGGACGCCTGCCGCCAACGGCGGCGCAGCAACGCATGGGCACTCATCCCGGGGTGCAGGTGAAATCCGATACGGCCTCAGCTCCGACAACAGGTCGGGAGCCGAGGCAACTGGTGGCGATGCTCCTACTTCTTCTTCGCGCCGCAAGCACCGCACTTGCCCTTGCAGGCGCCGCACTTGCCTTTGCACGCACCGCAGGCTTGCGCGGCTGTGCCCGCGCCGCACTTCTTGGCGCCGCACATCATGGCGCAGCCCCCGAGGGCGGCGGCGGTCACGACGGCGGAGGCCAGCGTGCGGGCGAGGGTCGATGAAAGTGAGTTCATGTCGTGTCTCCTTCAGGTTATGGGGTTCTACGAGTCACTTCTTGGCGCCGCAGGCGCCGCACTTGGCCTTGGTGGCACCGCACTTAGCGCCACACCTCGCGCCGCATTTCGCCTTGGCCTTCATCTTGTGTTTGGCACCGCTGGCCGCGCAAGCAGCACCCTTGGCGCTGCAGGCGCCGCACTTGGCCGCCATCTTCTTCGGGCCGCACTTGGCACCCGCGCAGGTGGCGGCCATGACGTTGCCGCTGAGTGCGGCGGCGGTCACCACGGCCGAGGCCAAGGCCTTGGTCAGGTGGGATGAAAGGTTGCTCATGGAGATCTCCTGTGTATGGATCAAGTCGAGGGGAAGGAAAGGGACCTCACCGAGCCCGTGCAACGGTGCGGACATGTTGAGGAACGCGTGCGCGCGACTCGACATGGGGTGGCGTCGCGCACCAGGCAGGCGAGCGACGGCTGATAAGTGGCTGGCCGGCGGCCATCATCGAATCCCCGCCCGGCGCGACGCGAGCCAGTGATCCACTGAAAACATGCCTGGCCCGCGAGCAACGAGATACATGAGCACCGCGGCCCAGGTGCCGTGCGTCGCGTAGGCGCCGGGGTAGACGAAAAGCTGGATCACCAGGGTTATGCCCAGAAGGGCCAGGGCCGAGAAGCGCGTCCCCAGGCCGATCAGGATCAACAGAGGGAACAGATGCTCGGCCGTGGCCGCCATCGGCGCCGCGAACTCGGGCGGAATGAACGGCAGCTTGTACTCGTCCTGGAACAGCGCCAGCGCCGAATCCGACAGGCTCGGCCAGCCGAGCTTGAACTCGCCGGCGACCAGGTTGACCACGAAGCCCTGGACCTTGGTCTGCCCGGAGTTCCAGAAGACGGCCGCGATCGAGAAGCGCGCGATGAACGCGATCAGCGAGTGCGGGATGCACTCGAACACACCGATGGCCGCATCAATCAGTCGCGTCATGGATGAAGCGCCGGATGAGGCGGCGCGATGGCCGGCACGGGCGGTGGACGATGCGGACGTGGTCATGAGGACAACCTCGGTGGAAGATGGATAGCACTCAGCGCGCCGTGCGCCAGCAATTGGGTCAAGGTGCCGCTGAGATCGAAGTCGGGCGCGGCCGCGATGGCGCGCGCCACAGCGTCGCCCAGGTTCAGGCCTGCATGGACGGCCTCGACGAAACAGACCGTCCCGAGGGCCGAAGGCAGGACCAGCACCTCGAGGCCCGCGCGAAGGATCAGGGCGCTCTCCGGCGTGTCGACGTCGACCTGAGCAACGTCGTCACCGTCCACCTGATGCGCTGCCCACAAGGTCACGACGGCATGAGGCGACACGAGCGTATGGACTGAGGGATTCAGCACCAATCGCAGCTCGCCCATGCGCTCGCCGCTGGCCAGCGCCAAGCTCACCATCTCTTCGGAGACCAGTTCTGCGTCGGCCGCGTGATAGGCCCTCACGCGCGCCACCTCCAGCCGCGCCACGTCCGCCAGGTAGGGCAGCCCTCGAGCCGGCTCGAACGCGGCAACGAAGGCTGGGAAGTCGTCCCCATAGTGGGCCAGCACCCGCGAGCGTGGTGGCGACTCACGCACGAACAGAACTGCCATGGCACGGAAGAACTCGACACCCACCAGTTGCTGGACCACCGGAAAGGTGTCAGCCAGCGCATCGACCAGCGAGCTGACGACGTTGTTGCGGTACACGGCCAGGCGCGCTGCCGGGTCCGATCCGTTCCAGTCGCGCAGTCCCGGCGGAACAGCGCGCTGCGGGTCGAGCAGCGCAGCTGCGAAGTCGCGCTGGCTGCCGGGGCGCGTCGCTGCGCCGGTCATGCGCCGCCCCAGTAGAGGCCACAGCGCCGCGGTTCGGCCCGCGTACCCATCATCGCCTCGGCGCGGCCGGCTTCGGCCAGGAGCGTCTGTAGGGCAGGCACGTCGTTGTCGCGTTCGAGCAGCGTCGGCACAGCGCCGAGTTGCGCGACGACGTGGGCATAGAGGCCCCAGACGGCCTCGTCCACCGGGCTGCCATGGCTGTCGATCAGCAGCGGTGCACCTGCGGCGTCCTGGTCGCGCGAAAAACCGGCCAGATGAACTTCGCCCACTTCTCCCAAAGGAAGCTCGCGCAGGTAGGCCAGCGCGTCGCGCCCGTGGTTCGTGCAGGACACGTGCACGTTGTTGACGTCCAGCAGCAGCCCGCAACCGGTGCGCTTTATCACCTCGCGCAGGAACGCGGTCTCGCTCATCGTCGAGGCCTCGAACTCGAGGTAGGTCGACGGGTTCTCGAGCAGCATGCGCAGGCCGAGCCGATCCTGCACGCGGTCGATGTGTTCGCACACGCGGGCCAGCGTCTGCCGGTCGTAGGGCACCGGCAGCAAGTCGTTGTAGAACACCTCGCCGTGGCTGGACCACGCCAGGTGCTCGGAGAATGAAGCCGGCTGGTAGCGCTCGATCAATGCGGCCAGCCGGTCGAGATGCGATTCGTCGAGCGGATCCGACCCACCGATCGACAGGCCCACGCCATGCAGAGACAGCGCGTAGTGTTCCCGCACGCGCGCCAGAAAGTGGTGGAATGGCCCGCCGTCGACCATGTAGTTCTCGGCGTGCACCTCGAAGAAGCCGATGTCCGGGCGCGTGGCCAGCACCTCGCGGAAGTGCTCGGGCTTCAGGCCAATGCCGGCGCGCCACGGCAAGCCGGGCGCGCCGCAGCGCACGCCCGCGGCCGGCGAGCCGACCGTGGCGTGGCGCAGGCCTTGATCAGCAGCTGACATGGGCAGCGGCTCGGGGTGCTCGGCAGGGTCCGCCGCTCAGGCCTTCTTTTCCTTGAACTCGGCCAGCTGGCCGAAGCCGGTCGGCGAGGTCTTGGACTCAGTCTTTTCGCAGGTGCCCTTCGGGACCAGCGACCAGGCGTTGCCTTGGTGATCCACCTTGGACGTGCCAGCGCAGGTGGTGCCGGCACCAGCCTTGCAGTCGTTCTTGCCCTTGAGGGCGACGCCGAAGCACTTGTCCTTGTCGGCCATCTGTGCGGCGGCGGGCATGGCGGTGAAGGCGGCGCCCAGCGCCAGGGCCAGGGCGATCGCGGGCAGCTTGGTGGTAGCTTGGGTCATGGGACTCTCCTGAAACAGTGGGGGAACAAACGGGGGTTCACGGGTCGAAGGGACCAGCCGAGCAGGACCTTCGTGGCGAATAGACGGGGCAGCCCGCCGAGGTCTTACAGGTCCACCGAAGATGGCGGTTGGATCTCAGAGAAAGCGGGCGATCAGCGCCTGCAGCCGCTCGCGCACCGGCGCCGACATCGCCGCCGGGGGGGTCACGAGCGCCGAGCCGAGTGCACTGTGCGCTGCCGACACCGGCCAGCTGGCTGCAATGCGGCGCACCGCATGGGCCAGCACCTGCTGCGCACGCTGTGCATTGCCCTGCAGGTTGGCGATCGCCATCTCGGCGGTGACGCAGGCCTGGTGCGGGTGCCAGCAATCCCAGTCGGTGGCCAGCGCCAGCGTGGCATAGGCCATCTCAGCCTCGCGGGCCAGGCGGGCCTCGGGCATGTTGGTCATGCCGATCACCGCGGCGCCCAGGCTGCGGTACCAGTGCGATTCGGCGCGGGTCGAGAACGCCGGCCCTTCGATGCAGACGTAGGTGCCCTGCGTGTGCAGACGCACATCGGCCAGCCCCGCATCCTCAAACGAAGCGGCCAGCACGTCGCGCAGGACGGCGCACACCGGATCGGCCAGCGAGACGTGCGCCACCGCGCCATCGCCGAAGAAGCTGCCTTCGCGCTTGCGCGTGAGATCGATGAACTGATCGACCAGCACCATGTCCAGCGGCGCGATGTCCTCGCGCATCGAGCCGACCGCCGAGACCGACAGCAGGTACTGCACACCCAGCGCCTTCATCGCATAGACGTTGGCGCGGAACGGAATCTGGCTGGGGATCAAGCCGTGGCTGCGGCCATGTCGCGCCAGGAAGGCCACGTCCACGCCGCCCAGCCGGCCGAGCAGGAAGGCGTCGGACGGCGCTCCGAAAGGCGTGTCGACGACCTGCTCGCAAACATCGGTCAGCCCTTCCATGCGGTACAGGCCGCTGCCGCCGAAGATGCCGATGCGCGGCTGGATGCGGGTTTGGTTCATCGGGTCTCCTGGTCGTCGATCCCCCATGGACGAACGGCGGCGTGAATTGCTTACACCCGGGCGTCTGTAAGGATCCGTACCGCCAGCGCGTCTATCAAGCAGCGAAGGCGCACATGCCTCGACGAACCAAGAAAGAGCGAGATGCGTCTGGACAAGCGGTGGTGGTTGCTGGTGGCGCTGGTGCTGCTGCTGGCGCTGTTCTTCGGGCTGGACCTCGGCCGGTTCCTGAGCCTGGCCGCGATCAAGAGCAGCCAGGCCGATCTGCAGGCCTGGCGCACGGGCCAGCCCCTGCTGGCCGGACTGGTGTTCTTCACCGGCTACGTGGCGGTGGCAGCGCTGTCCTTGCCCGGCGCCGCGGTGATGACGCTGGCCGCCGGCGCGCTGTTCGGGCTGGGCTGGGGCACGCTGATCGTCTCGTTCGCCTCCTCGATCGGCGCCACGCTCGCGTTCCTGGCCGCACGCTGGCTGCTCGGCGGCTGGGTGCAGTCGCGATTCGGCGACCGGCTGGCCGCGCTCAACGCCGGCATCGCGAAGGAAGGCGGCTTCTACCTGTTCACGCTGCGCCTGGTGCCGGTGCTGCCCTTCTTCGTCATCAACCTGGCGATGGGCGTGACCACGCTGCGCACCTGGACCTTCTACTGGGTCAGCCAGCTCGGCATGCTCGCCGGCACGCTGGTCTACGTGAACGCCGGCACGCAGCTGGCCCGCATCGAGTCGCTGTCGGGCATCGTCTCGCCCGGCGTGCTGGGCTCATTGGTACTGCTCGGAGTCTTTCCCCTCGTGGCCAAGAAAGTCATCGACATGTTCCAGGCCCGCAAGGTCTACGCGAGGTTCAAGAAGTCGGCGCGCTTCGACCGCAACCTCGTCGTGATCGGCGGCGGCTCGGCCGGCCTGGTCACAGCCTACATCGCGGCGGCCATCAAGGCCAAGGTCACGCTGGTGGAGAAGCACGCGCTAGGGGGCGACTGCCTGAACACCGGCTGCGTGCCGTCCAAGGCGCTGATTCGATCCGCCAAGTTCCTCTCCCACGTGCAGCGGGCGAAGCAATTCGGCATGCGTGGCGCCTCGGCCGACTTCGATTTCGGCGAAGTGATGGAACGGGTGCAGCGGGTCATCAAGGACATCGAACCGCACGACTCGGTCGAGCGCTACACCGGCCTGGGCGTCGACGTGGTGCAAGGCACGGCGCGCATCGTGTCGCCGTGGGAGGTGGAGATCACCCACCAGGACGCCCGCGTCGAGACGCTGACCACGCGCGCCATCGTCATCGCCGCCGGCGCGCGGCCCTTCGTGCCACCGATTCCTGGGCTGGCCGAACTCGGCCCGACCGAGCTGCTCACCTCCGACAACGTCTGGCAACTCCGCCAGCGGCCGGAGCGCCTGGTGGTGCTGGGCGGCGGCCCAATCGGCAGCGAACTGACGCAGACCTTTGCCCGGCTGGGGTCGCGGGTGACACAGGTCGAGATGCTGCCGCGCATCCTCGTGCGCGAAGACGCGGAAGTGTCGGAGCTGGTCACGGCCCGCTTTCGCGCCGAGGGCATCACCGTGCTGACCGGTCACAAGGCGCTTCGCGTCCAGGGTGGCGGGCTTGAGAAGGTGCTGGTCGTCGAGGCTGACGGGCAGGAGAAGCACATCCCCTTCGACGCGATCCTCGTGGCGGTGGGGCGTGTGGCCAACCTCAGGGGCTATGGCCTGGAGGAACTGGGCGTGACGACCGGGCGCACGGTGGAGGTCAATGGCTACCTGCAGACCAACTTCCCCAACATCTATGCCGCAGGTGACGTGGCCGGGCCCTACCAGTTCACCCACACCGCGGCCCACCAGGCGTGGTACGCCGCCGTCAACGCGCTGTTCGACCCCTTCAAGAAGTTCAGCGCCGACTACCGCGTGATCCCTTGGGCAACCTTCGTCGAGCCCGAGGTCGCGCGGGTCGGACTGAACGAGCTGGAGGCGAAGGAGAAGAAGATTCCGTACGAGGTGACGGTCTACGGCTTGGACGATCTCGACCGCGCCATCGCCGACAGCGAGGCGCACGGCTTCGTCAAGGTGCTGACCGTGCCGGGCAAGGACCGCATCCTCGGCGTGACGATTGCGGGTGAGCATGCCGGCGACCTGCTCGCCGAGTACGTGCTGGCGATGAAACACGGCATCGGCCTGAACAAGATCCTCGGCACGATCCACACCTACCCGACGCTGGCCGAGGCCAACAAGTACGCGGCCGGCAACTGGAAGCGCGCCCACGCGCCGCAGGCGCTGCTGGCCTGGGTCGAGCGCTTCCACGCCTGGCGGCGGGGTTGACCGGCGTTCGCCATGGCACGCTCATCCGAATCCACCGTCCTGCTGGACCTGCCCGATGTCGCAGGCCGTGCCGCGCTGCGGGCGGGCCTGATGGCCATGCGCCTGGCACCGACGCCCTTGCCGACCGACCGACAGGGACGCGACACGGTGTTGCGAGGCCTGGCCGACAAGCCCCATGCCATGGCCTTCGTCGACATTTCGTACGGCGGCCCGACCACGGCGCCGACCCTGCTGCAACTGGACGCCTCCCTGCCGCGCGACGAAAGCCGCCGCCGCATCGTTCTCACGAGGCTGGCCCCAGGCCCGGGCATGGGGCACGTCAGTGAAGCCGATCGGCGCTGGTTGCAGAAGCTGGGTTTCGCCGACCTGATTCCCGAGTTCGATCCGATGGACTGCGAGGGCAGCCTGCGCAGCGCACTCGACCTTGTGGCCCGCGCGCTGGCGCTCGAACCGGTGATGCCAGCCGAGCTGGCCCGCTATGCGCGAGTGATGAACGACGCACGCGACGCCAGCTCCCCGCGCGCCACGATCCGCGCGCTCAGCGGCCTGTCCGCCGAAGGGCTGGGCCAACTGTTGAGCCGCTCGCTGGACATCGGCGACCGGACCTGGCGGCTGCAGCGCTACCCGGATTGCTTCGTGGGCAGCGAGGCCGTGGCCTGGATGGCCCGCCACTTCAAGCGGTCGGCGCCTGAGGCGCTGGCCTTGGGTCAAGCGTTGATGTCGCTCGGGCTTCTCGTGCACGTGGCGCACGAGCATCCCTTCCTCGACGACAAGCTCTACTACCGCCTGGCCATCTCCACGGCGGCAGACACCACCGACCTCGGTGCCGCGTGGACGGCACTGGTGGCGGGCAGCGGCGTCCCCGTCGCCGACCGCAGCTACCTGGGCAAGACCTACCCTAGCTGCTGGGTCGGCGCGGAAGCCGTGGACCACCTGATGGTCGTGCACGGCCTGAAGCGCCACGACGCCTGGGTGCTGCTGCACCGCCTGATGCAGTTCGGCCTGATTGTGCACGTCACGCAATCGCGGCCCGTCATCGATGGGGCCTTCTACTACCGCTTCACCGGCATGCCCGCCGAAGAAGGCGCCGACCCCACCGAGCCATGACCCCCATCTGCCCTACTCGAGCCGACCCCGTGTCCCGGCGCCGCCGTGCCCTGATCGGCGCAATGCCCTTGGCGCTGATGGTGCGGGCTGTTCCGGCCTGGGCCCAGCCCGCCACCGCCGGATTCGACCACCGGCATGCCGCCTGGGACGCACTGCTCAAGCAGCATGTGGTGGTCGCCCCGAGCGGCAACGCATCGACGCTTCGCTATGCCGCGCTGCAGACCCAGCGCGCAGCCCTCAAGGCCTACCTCGACAACCTGTCGGCCGTTGTCCCGGCGAGCTACAGCACGTGGACGCGCGCCCAGCAACTGGCCTTCCTCATCAATGCCTACAACGCGTTCACGGTTGAGTTCATCCTCACGCGCTACCCTGACCTGAGGTCCATCAAGGACCTGGGCAGCTTCGTGCAGAGCCCGTGGAAGCAGAAGTTCTTCCGCCTGCTGGGGCAGGAGCGCTCGCTCGACGAGGTGGAGCACGAGATGATCCGCGCCCCCGGCGCCTTCGACGATCCGCGCATCCACGTGGCGGTGGTCTGCGCCTCCATCGGCTGCCCGATGCTGCGCAACGAGGCCTTCGTGGCGGAGCGGCTCGATGCGCAGCTCGACGACGGCCTGCGCCGCTTCCTGTCCGACCGGTCGCGCAACCGCTTCGATGCCGGCACGGCGACCCTCTCGGTGTCGAAGATCTTCGATTGGTACCGAAAGGACTTCGAGCGCGGGCACAAGGGCTTCGATTCGCTGCAGAGCGTGTTCGCCCGCCACGCCGACGTCCTGGGCACCACGCCCCAGGCACAGGCCGAGATCCGCGCCGGGCGCTACAAGCTGGCCTTCCTGGACTACGACTGGGCGCTCAACGACGCCCGTTGAATGGCGACGCGGCCCCATCCACCCCGTGGCAAGCCTTCTCGACGGCATCACCCGCTGGCTCGGCGAACGCCTGAGCCGCTACCTGAGCCAGACCCACCACACGCACAGCCTGGCCGCGCCCACCGATCCCGTGCGGCTGCTGGCCTGCCTGCAGCCCGGCGATGTGCTGCTCGTCGAAGGCCAGAGCCGATTCAGCGTGGCGATCAAGTACCTGACCCAGTCCACCTGGTCCCACGCGGCCCTGTTCGTGGGCGATGCGGGTGGCCGGGCGGATGCGCACGGTCGCCCACTCTGCTTTCTCGAAGCCGACCTGCGCGAGGGCGTGCGCCTGGTCAGCGTGGCCGAGTACGCAGGCCTGCACTGCCGCGTGTGCCGGCCCGTGGGTCTGGACGCGAGCGAGGTCGATGCCCTGGTCCGGCATGCGATGGCGCGCCTGGGTCACCAGTACGACCTGAAGAACGTGATCGATCTGGCACGCTACCTGTTGCCGACGCCGCCGGTGCCGGTGCGCTGGCGGCGCCGCATGCTGTCGCTGGGCAGCGGGGACCCGACCCGCGCCATCTGCTCCACCCTCATTGCCCAGGCCTTCCAGTCCGTGCGCTACCCCATCCTGCCGCTGATCGAGAACGTACCGTCCATCGACCCGATGTGCCCGGGCTGCATGGACGAGATCCTGCACGTGCGCCACCACAGCCTGTTCGCGCCACGCGACTTCGATGTCTCGCCCTACTTTGCCGTGATCAAGCCGACCATTGCCTCGGGCTTCAACCACCGTGCACTCGCCTGGCACGACGACACCCGGGTTCCGGCCGCATGAGACCCGCGCTGTGCATCGTCGTCCCGGTGCTGGACGAGGCCCCGACACTGGCGTCGCGCCTGCAGGCGCTTCAGACCTATCGGCAGCGCGGCGCGCGCGTCGTGGTGGTGGATGGTGGCAGTCAGGACGACACGCTGGAAATCGCCCGGCAGCATGCCGACCTGGCGCTGCTGGCGCCGCGCGGCCGTGCGGCGCAAATGAATGCCGGCGCCGCGGCCTGCCCGGCCGACGTGCTGCTGTTCCTGCACGCCGACACCGTCTTGCCCGAGCACGCCGATGTGCTGGTGCGTCGCGCCACGCTGGGGCCGTTCTTCTGGGGACGCTTCGACGTGCGGATCGACAGCCCGCGGCCGCTGCTTCGAGTGGTTTCCACGATGATGAACCTGCGCTCGCGCTGGACCGGCATCGCGACCGGCGACCAGGCGCTGTTCGTGCGCCACGACCTGTTCCGCCAGGTCGGAGGTTTTCCGGAACAGCCGCTGATGGAGGACATCGCGATCTCGCGCACCCTCAAGGCCCACGGTCCGCCGGCCTGCCTGCGCGAGCGGGTGACGACGTCGGCCCGGCGCTGGGAGCGCCATGGCGCGTGGAGGACCATCTTCCTGATGTGGCGCCTGCGCGCCGCCTACTTCTTCGGCGCAGACCCGAGACAACTGGCTGTGCAGTATGGCTATCGCCCCCGCTGATCGCGATCTGCACCAAGTGCAGGTGGCCGTGCTCGCCAAGGCCCCCATACCGGGCCTGGCCAAGACCCGGCTGATTCCAGCCCTGGGGTCGCAGGGCGCTGCGCGTCTGCAGCGACACCTGACGCGCTCGGCGGTGCAGACCGCGCTCGACGCCGGGCTGGGTACCGTGACCTTGTGGTGTGCGCCCCATGCGCAGCATCGCTTCTTCAGGGCGCTGCGCCAGACCACCGGCGTGCCCTGCCTCGTGCAGGCCAGCGGTGACCTGGGCGAGCGCATGCACACCGCCTTCCGTCTGCACTGCGAACTAGGACCCTTGCTCCTGACGGGCACCGACTGCCCGCCGCTGACGCCGGCTCACCTGCGCCAGGCCGCCCAGGCCTTGCTCGACGGCGACGAGGCGGTCTTCTTGCCGGCCGAAGACGGCGGCTACGTGCTGGTGGGCCTGCGCCGCCCGCAGGCGGCTCTGTTCCGCGACATCGCGTGGAGCACCGACGCGGTCATGGCCCAGACCCGCGAACGCGCCAGGGCGGCAGGACTGCGCTGCCGCGAGTTCGAGACCTTGTGGGACCTGGATGTGCCGGCGGACCTCGATCGTTGGCGCGCATGGCAAGGTGAGCGATCTCCGCCAACGACGGCTTCGATCCTGTCCGTGTCGGCATGAAACGCCTCGTACTGCTCGGTGGCGGGCACGCCCATGTCAAGGTGCTGGCCGACCTGGCGGAACTGCCCTTGACCGGCTGGGATGTCCACCTGATCACGCCCTACCGCCGCCAGATCTACTCGGGCATGTTGCCGGGCTGGGTGGCCAGCCACTATCCCATCGAGGCCTGCGCGATCCGACTCGATGCGCTGGCGGGCCGGGCAGGTGTGGCCTTCCACGAAACCGCTGGCCTGGGCCTGGACCTCGATGGCAACACGGTCCGTTGTGCCGATGGCAGCGCACTGCGCTTCGACACGCTGTCCGTCGACACCGGCCCCATGCCCGCGCTCGGAGACCTTCCGGGCAGCGCGCAACACGCCCTGCCCGTGCGCCCGATCGAGACGTTCATCGCCGCGTGGCCCGGCCTGGTGGATCGCATCCTCGGGCAGTGTCGCCGCTTCGATCTCCTGGTCCTGGGTGCAGGTGCGGCTGGGATCGAGCTGGCATTCGCCATCCAGCGGCGCGCCGCCACCGAAGGCTGGTCGCATCTGTTCATCACGGTGATGGGCTCCGAAGACTTGCCGCTACCGGGCGCTCCCGACAGCACTCGTCGGCACGCTGCGCGGCTGCTGGCGCAACGTGGGATCGTCTGGAAGAGCGGCAGCCGTGCGACACGGCTGGAAGCCGGCCGCGTTTTTCTTGAGGACGGTGCGCTACTGTCATTCGACGCGTGCATTACCTCGACCGGTGCCGCAGCGCCGGCCTGGCCAGCGGCCTGCGGGTTGGCCACCGACGAGCGCGGGTTCATCCGCGTGAATCGGTCGCTGCAGAGCGCGTCACATCCCAACATTTTCGCAGCAGGCGACGTGGCGGCGTATTCCGACAGCCGGCCGAAGTCGGGGGTCTTCGCCGTGCGTGCCGGACCGGTGCTGGCGAAGAACCTGCGCGCGTTCTGCGAAGGTCGGGCCCTTGACGCGTGGACTCCCCAGTCCCGCGCGCTCTACCTCATCAGCACGGGCGACCGTCATGCGCTGGCCACCTGGGGTCGCTGGTCCTGGAGCGGCTCGTGGGTCTGGCGATGGAAGGACCACATCGACCGCCAGTTCATGCGCCGCTTCGGCACAGCTGCCTAGGAGGCACCAACCATGTCGCTGCTGAAGTGGCTCAGAAGGTCCGGCGTTGCGACCTCCGTGCCCGTCGCCACCGGGGGGCAGATCACGCCGGGGGCCGACCAGGAGGCCTTGCTCGCCAGCTTGCTCGCGATGGCCTGGGTGGTGGAGGCGCGTGACCCGTACACCGGAGGCCACCTCTGGCGCGTGTCGCGCTACGCGGCCCTGCTGTGCGAGCGTGCCGGCACGTCGCTGTCGGTCTGCGCCCGCGTGAGCATCGGCGCCTTCCTGCACGACCTCGGCAAGGTCGGCATCCCCGATGCGATCCTTCGCAAGCCCTCTGCGCTCAGCGACGACGAGCACGCGGTGATCCAGACCCATCCGGAACTCGGCGGCAGGCTGCTGGCGGGTCATCCGCTGGCGCACTGGGCCATCGAAGCCGTCCGATCGCACCACGAGCGGCCCGATGGCCAGGGCTACCCGGATGGGCTGGCGGGCGATGCCGTTCCCCATGCGGCACGCGTGGTGGGCATCTGCGACGCCTTCGACGCGATGACGAGCACGCGCCCGTACAGGGTCGCGATGCCTGTGCCGCAAGCCTTGGAGCACATGGCCGGCGCGCTGGGCAAGCAATTCGATGACCAGCTTTGCCGTCACTTTCTGGCGCTGGGTGCCGAGGGGCTGCTCGATCACATCGCCGCCCACAGCGATGACGGCATTCCCTTGCAGCACTGCATGAACTGCGGACCGACCCTGGTCGTGCGGCGTGAGCAGTCCTTCGGTGAGCCGGTGTACTGCCGCAACTGCGGCGGCGAGTACCGCATCGCCCGCTCGCTCGACGACCGGGCCTTTCGTGTCGAGCCCACCGGCCGACAGGGCCAGGCCAAAGACCTCGCGGCTGTGGCGGACACGGCGCTCATCCAACGCTTCGTCCGCGACACCGCCACTGCGGCACTGTCGTCATCTGCCTGAGCCCACCGCCCCGGACCGCCGGCGACCCGGCGCAATGCTCGGCTCCGTCCTAATTCCGCCCCGGCAACAGCACCTCGACGATCTTGCCGCCGTAGCCGAATGTGCTGTCGCGAGCCTGGACCATGACCCGCTTGACCCCCGCCGGCACCACAATGCCGTAGAGGTCGCGCGTGAACGGTTGCTCGTCGGCATGGTCGTGCAGCAGCTTGCGCTCGCCCAAGACGGCCCCTTCTGCGGTGCTCACTCTGAACGCGTCGGCGTAGCGCGCGGACGTGTCGTAAGGTGAGGAGACCGTCACGTCGAAGTCGAAACGCCCGGGGCCGCTGGCGCGTACCTTCACGGCCGTCACGTCGGGATGTTTCTGGATGGGCAGGCTGGCTGCCTGCGCTGCGACGTTCATCGGCTGCACACACAGCAGCACAAGGGGGATGACCCAAGTACACACGCACCGGCGCCGCAGTGGCGTCGAGAGTGCATGCATCGGCGTCACATCCAGTACTTCGCCGCCCAGGCACCGCGGCGGTGATCGATCCAGACGCGCCTGGGTGCCAGCTTGCGCACGACCTCGCCGTCGAGCTCCATCTCGGGCTGGCGACCGAGGCGCTGTGCGACGTCCATCGAGCAGGCGGTGGACGTGACCGTGCGGAAGCAGATCCGCAGCCGATCGTTGACGGCAATCGCTTCCCGCTCCGGCACCGACTCGTGAAAGTGGACGAACTTCTTGACCAGGCAGGAGAAGTAGAGCTCCAGTTCCAGGGTCAGCGGCTGCGTTCGTCGCGCCAGAGCAGCTTGTGCTGCGCGCGACCATTCGATGGCCACGGGCTTGCCGTTCAAGGCCACCTGCGCGCCGTGCCGCTGTTGCCATCGCGCGAACATCATGGGCCTCCTTCTTCGTGCAGCGCTGCCGTCGTCCATCGTGCCATCAGGTGCACCATCGCAAAGGCCGAAAGTCGACCAGACGCAGACCGACGCGCTTTTCTTACAGACGCTGTGTGTCCGGCCCCTGCGCCCAAGGTCCGACGGACGTGCATCACGGCCTTTGCAGCGCGGCGATCAACGGGCACGAGACCCGGCCGCGGCGCGAGCCGCACTCGCGCACCAGGCCGTTCAAGAGTGACTCGATGCGCCGCAGGTCCTTCAGCTTGGCGCGCACGTCGGCGAGCTTCCCCTCGGCAAGCTGGCGCGCCTCGGCACAGTGGGCCCCATCGTCGAGCGTCATCAATCCTGCCACTTCGTCGAGGCTGAATCCCAGACGCTGCGCGGCCTTCACGAACTTCACCCGCGCCACGTCCTTGGCCCCGTAGCGCCGAATGCTGCCGTAGGGTCGGTCCGGCTCGGGCAGGAGCGCCCTGCGCTGATAGAAGCGCACGGTCTCCACATTGACCCCGGCGGCCTTGGCGACGGCCCCGATCGTGAGGCCCGGCGGATCGGCTTGCATGGCGCTTGACTCCGTACATGAGTACGGCAATAAGCTTACGCCATCATCTCCCCATCGCACCGAGGAAGTTTCATGAACGAATCGCAGACCGAGCGTGGTGCGCTCTTCGCCGGCGGGTTGGCGGCGATCCTGGCGTCCACCTGCTGCCTGGGTCCGCTGCTGCTGGTGGCACTGGGCTTCAGCGGTGCGTGGATCGGCAACCTCACGGCTTTGGAGCCCTATCGCCCGCTGTTCATCGGTGTGGCCCTCGTCGCGATGATTTTCGCCGGGCGGCGCATCTATCGGCCGGCGCAGCAGTGCAAGCCAGGCGAGCTGTGCGCGATCCCTCAGGTGCGTTCCACCTACAAGGCCGTGTTCTGGGTCGTCGCCGTACTGGTGCTGATCGCGCTGGCCTTTCCTTATGTCCTTCCACTGCTCTACTGACCAGGAGTGCACCATGAAGAAGCTGATCCCGATCGCCGCCCTCGCTCTGTTGAGCGCGGCGGCCGTGCAGGCGGCGCCGCAGACCGTGACGCTGGACGTGCCGGGCATGACCTGCGCGGCCTGTCCGATCACGGTGAAGAAGGCGATCTCGAAGGTCGACGGCGTGAGCAAGGTCGCCGTGAGCTACGAGAAGCGCCAGGTTGTCGTGACCTTCGACGACACCAAGGCCAGCACGTTGACACTGACACAGGCGACCGAGAACGCGGGCTATCCGTCCACCGTCAAGCGCTGAGCCGGCGTTCACCCCAGGCCCGCCTGGAGCCTTGCCCCGTGTTCTCGCGGAAAGTGACCCCATGACCCAACCCGCGATCAGCGACATGCCTTGCCACGGATGCGCCACGCATGCCCAGCTACCCCTTGACTGTGGGCACGACACCGAGTTCCACCAACCGCACGAGGGTCCGCCCGAACGGCCTGGCAGTGGTGCACAGGCGCTGCACGTTGCCGTCATCGGCAGCGGCGGCGCCGCGATGGCCGCCGCGCTCCAGGCGGTCGAACGCGGCGCCCGGGTCACACTCATCGAACGCGGCACGATCGGTGGCACCTGCATCAATGTCGGCTGCGTGCCGTCGAAGATCATGATCAGGGCCGCGCACATGGCGCACCTGCGCCGGCAAAGCCCCTTCGACGTCGGCATTACCGCTGCCGAACCGACCGTTCGGCGCGACCTCCTGCTCGCTCAGCAGCAAGCGCGAGTGGACGAACTTCGCCACGCCAAGTACGAGCGCATCCTGGACGGCACGCCGGCCATCACCGTGGTGCACGGTACGGCACGCCTCAAGGATGCGCAAACGTTGACAGTGGCACTGGAGGGCGGCGGCGAGCAACTCGTGGCGTTCGACCGCTGCCTGGTGGCCACCGGGGCGGGAGCAGCGGTGCCGCAGATTCCCGGCTTGGCGGACACGCCGTACTGGACCTCGACCGAGGCCCTGGCCAGCCCCGACATTCCGCCGCGGCTGGCGGTCATCGGCTCTTCCGTCGTCGCGGCAGAACTCGCACAAGCCTTCGCTCGCCTGGGTAGCCGGGTCACGATCCTTGCGCGCAACAAGCTCTTCTTTCGCGAAGATCCCGCCATCGGCGCGGCGCTCACAGCGGCCTTCCGCGAAGAAGGTATCGTGGTGCTCGAGCAGACACGCACCAACGGCATCGCCCATGCCGACGGCGAATTCGTGTTGACGACGAACCACGGTGAACTGCGCGCCGACCGGCTGCTGGTGGCCACGGGCCGCACGCCGAACACGCACCAACTCGGTCTCGAAGCTGCCGGCGTGACGCTGGACGCGCAGGGCGCCATCGTGGTCGACGACCGCATGCGCACCAATGTCCCGGGCATATATGCCGCCGGCGATTGCACCGACCTGCCCCAATTCGTCTACGTCGCAGCCGCCGCGGGCACGCGCGCGGCGATCAACATGCATGGCGGCGACACGGCACTCGACCTCAGCGCCATGCCGGCCGTCGTGTTCACCAATCCGCAGGTCGCAACGGTTGGACGCAGCGAGACCGAGGCTCAAAAGGCAGGCATCGAGACCGACAGCCGCACCCTGACTCTGCAGTACGTGCCGCGGGCGCTGGCCAACTTCGACACACGTGGCTTCATCAAGATCGTGGCCGAAGCGGGCAGCGGCCGGCTGCTGGGCGTCCAGGCCGTGGCGCCGGATGCCGGCGAACTGATCCAGGCTGCTGCGATCGCACTGCGTACCGGCATGACTGTGCACGACCTGGCCGATCAGCTGTTTCCCTACCTGACCATGGTCGAAGGTCTCAAGCTGTGCGCGCAGACCTTCACCCGGGACGTCAGGCAACTGTCGTGCTGCGCCGGCTGAGAGCCCGCAGCGGCAGGTTCAGGCAAGGGCAACTTCCACGGGTCTTTCCGCGACGGCTTCGATGTATTGCCTCGCGGCATCCGGCGCCAGCGGCCGTGAGATCAGATAGCCCTGAGCCTGGTCGCAACCCAATTCGATCAGCAGATCCTGCTCCTCGGTCCGCTCGACGCCTTCCGCGGTCACGATCATCTTCAGGCTGTGGCCCAGGTCGATGATGGTCTTGAGCAGGGCACGGGCTTCCACACTCCGATCGGCCCCCGCGACGAAGCCGCGGTCGATCTTCAGTTCGCTCACGGGCAGGCGCTGCAGGTAGGCCAGCGAGGAGTAGCCGGTGCCGAAGTCGTCGATGGAGAGTTGCACGCCCAGGTCCCGCAGCCCGTGCAACACCGGCAGCACACGGTCCGCGTCCTCCATGACACTGCTCTCGGTGATCTCCAGTCGCAAGCGGGACAGGGGCGCGCGGTGTCGTCGGGCCATCTGCTCCACGTGGGAGACGAAGCCGAGGTCACGCACATCCAGCGCGCTCACGTTCACGGCAAGACTCAGGTCGGGATGGCTGGACGTCCATCCGGCGAGGGTGGCCAGCCCAGCATCGAGCATGGCCGTCGTGACCACGCCGATGTGGCCGGTGCGCTCGGCAAAGGGGATGAACTCGGCTGGAGAAATGAAGCCGCGCTGCGGGTGGCGCCAGCGCACCAGGCCTTCCATGCCCAGCGTGCGCCCGCGACGCAGGCATTGCTTGGGCTGGAGCCACATCTCGAGCTCCCCTTCGGTCGCCGCGCGCCGGAGGTCCGACAAGAGGCTCAGCTGCCGCGTGCGCGACTCGTCGCCGGTCGGCGTGTGCCAGGCCCACGCCAGCTTCAGGCGCTTGGCCTCTGCGATGGCCAGTTCCGCGCCTTGCAGCGCACCGTCCAGTGCCCTGACCCGTTCATCGGCATCGCCAGCAGCAGGCCCCCCCTCCGCCAGCCCGAACACGAGATTGACATCGACCGCGTGGCCATCGCATGCGAGCGACTTCGCAAGCTGGGCGTCGAGTCGTTCACGCACTGCTTCCATCGCGACGCGGCCGCGGCCTTCGCACAGCACCGCAAACACCCCGCCGGGCAGGCGTGCCAGCGTGGTCCGGCCACTCGCTCCGGGCTCGGCAGCGACGGCCGCCTGCAAGCGCTTCGCTACGGCCACCAGCAGCATGTCGCCGGTCTCGAATCCGAGCACCTCGTTGACGGTGCGCAGGCGTGCCACGTCCATCAGGATGACGGCGATGCCCTCGCTCGCCCAGCCGCCCTCGCGTACCTGCCTGCGCAGCATCGCCCGGTTCGGCAGCCCGGTGAGCCGGTCTGTGTAGGCCACGCCCTCGAGCTGCGCTTCGCGCGCGGCCACGGCGTCGGCCATGGCGTTCATGGCCTGCGCCACGCGCCCGAGCTCGTCATCCGAGGTCGCGGCCACCCGTGCCTTGTAGTCACCCCCTGCAATGCGGTCCGCAGCCTGTTCGACGCGCGAAAGCGGTCGTGTGACGCTGATGGTCGTGCGCCAGGCCAGCACGATCGACAGGCCCACCACGGCCAAGGCCAGCAGCGCCAGTCGTCGTTGGGTACCCTCGATCTGCGCCTGGACCTGCTGCTGCCGGCTCGCGAGCACCGTCTGCTCATGGCGCAACAAGGCATCGGAAGCGTTCAGCACGGCGCGCATGGCGAGTTGCCCTTCGCCATCGAAAAGGCGGCCGGCCTTGGCCAAGTCGCCCGCCTCGATCTCGGTGACGACGTCGACGAACACGTCACCATAGTGCCGGCGCAGCGATGCCAGATCGGCGAGCAGTACTCGCGTCTGCGCGTCGCCGGTGTGGCTGGACAGCTGTGCGATGAGGGCATCGACCGCTGCATTCTCGGCATCGACCATGGGATAGATCCGCTCGCGCTCCGACCGCGCGGCCGTCAGCAGCCGGGCCATCGCAACGCCGTGCCCCTGCACGTGGCGGTCGACCTCCTGCACCTTCAGCATGCGCTGAAGGTCTTCGGAGATCACCTGCTCGCCATGGTGCGCCAACGCGGTGAGTTGCGCCGCCGCGAGCATCACGACGACGACCACGATCGCCACCAGCGCGCCGAATCCGAGCGCCAGCCGCACGCCCAGGCGGGGCGAGTGCCAGGACGGCTTGGGAGCTGAGAGCGATGACATGGCAGTGGGCTGGACGAGCGCGAGCCGTAACGGTACCGACGAGCGCATGCACCGCCCCGGCATGCGCTTTATCGGCGGACGGGGCGCAGCACTTGAGGGCCTTGGTGCGGCAGGACCTGTAATGAAAGCAGCCGCGCGAGCGTCAAACCCCCTTTGGACCACCCGCCGCAGGAGCACCGCATGCAGCATCGAAGAAGAAGCGCCCTCGTCACCGGCTCGACCAGCGGCATCGGCCTGGCCATCGCGAGCGAGCTGGCCTCTGCCGGCATGAACATCATGCTCAACGGCTTTGGTGACGCTGCGGCGATCGAGGGCCTTCGAGCAGGTCTTGCGAACACGCATGGCGTCGAGGTGCTGTACGACGGCGCCGACATGGGCCGGCAGGACGCCATCGAAGCCATGCTGGCCCGAGCAGCCCAGCAGTGGGGCGGCATCGACGTGCTGGTCAACAACGCCGGCATCCAGCATGTGGCGCCGGTGGACGAGTTCCCGGTGGACAAGTGGCACGCCATCCTGGCCATCAACCTCACGGCGGCCTTCCACACCGCCCGGCTGGCCCTGCCCCACATGAAGTTCAACCGGTGGGGCCGCATCGTCAACATCGCCTCGGCCCATGCGCTCGTGGCAAGCCCGTACAAGTCGGCCTACGTGGCGGCCAAGCACGGTATTGCCGGCTTCACCAAGACCATCGCGCTGGAGGTGGCAGAGTTGGGCATCACCGCCAACGCCGTCTGCCCAGGCTATGTGCTGACGCCGCTGGTAGAGAAGCAGATTCCCGACACGGCCAAGGCACGCGGCATCACCGAAGAGCAGGTCAAGCGCGACGTGCTGCTAGCCGCGCAGCCCACCAAGCGCTTCGTCACCACCGACGAGGTGGCGCAACTGGTCGCCTTCCTGTGCGGCGACGCGGCGGCGTCGATCACCGGCACCGTGATGCCGATCGACGGCGGCTGGACGGCGCATTGATGAACGCACCCCACACCCCCAGCAGCGCGCTGTCCGTGCTCGATCTGCCGTCGATGCCGATGGCCTCGCCGTCCTACCCGCGCGGGCCCTACCGCTTCCTGCAGCGGGAGTACCTGATCGTCACCTACACGAGCGACGCCGAGGCCATTCGTGCCGCCCTGCCCGTCCCGCTGGAGCCCGACGGCTCGGGCCAGGTGCTCTACGAGTTCATCCGCATGCCCGACTCGGCCGGCTTCGGCGACTACACCGAGTCGGGTGTTGTCATCCCGGCGCTGTTCCAGGGCCAGCCTGTGAACTTCACGGCTCAGATGTACCTCGACGACGACCCGCCGATCGCCGGGGGCCGCGAGATCTGGGGCTTCCCCAAGAAACACGGCAACCCGAAGCTCTCGGTGGTTCACGACACGCTGACGGGCGTGCTGGAGTACGCCGGCATCCAAGTGGCCATCGCCTCCATGGGCTACAAGCACCAGCACCTGCTGTACGATGTGAGCGGACGCAAGGCCTGCTCGTCGGTCTCGATCATCGAGAAGATGAGCAAGACCCAGGTCAACCTCAAGCTCATCCCTCACGTCGACGGCACGCCGGCGATCGCACAGCTGGTGGCCTACGAGTTGGCGGACATTCAGGTCCATGGCGCCTGGTCGGGTCCGGCCCGGCTGCACCTCGTGCCGCACGTCAACGCCCCGGTGGCCGACCTGCCGGTGCGCAGCATGCTCGGCGGCCTGCACTTCATCGCCGACCTCACCCTGCCCTATGGCCGCGTGATCCACGATTACCTGGCAACGTAGGAGCGACGAACATGGCCACAAGACAACGCAAGAGCCCCGGCGCGGGCACTTGGCGCTCCACGAGCACGGGCGACGCATGCCAGCCGGCGGGCGATCGCCAGGTGGTCCTGGTGCTTCAAGGCGGCGGCGCACTGGGGGCGTACCAGGCCGGCGTCTACGAAGGCCTGCACGAAGCGGGCATCGAGCCGGACTGGGTCATCGGCACGTCGATCGGTGCGATCAACGCCGCGCTCATTGCGGGCAATGCGCCTGGCCGCCGGCTCGATCGGCTGCGCGGCTTCTGGGACAAGGTCGCCCACAAGGGGCTGCCGGCCCTGTGGCCGGGCCTGCCGGGACTGCCGACGTTCTGGACGACCCTGAGCGCGATGAACCAAGGGCTGCCGGGCTTCTTCGCGCCGCACCACCGCGCATGGCTGAGCCCGCACCTGGCGCTGGGTGAGGAGACCTCGGGCTACTACGAGACCTCCCGCCTGCGCGACACCCTGGGCGGCCTCGTCGACAGCGGGCTGCTGACCGCCTGCGCGCCGCGTCTGACGGTGGGCGCGGTGAACGTGAAGTCGGGCCGGATGCGCTACTTCGACAGCCGCGACGAGCAACTCGACCTGCGGCACATCCTGGCGTCCGGCGCGCTGCCACCGGCCTTTCCGGCGGTGCGCATCGGCGACGACTTGTTCTGGGACGGCGGCATCTACTCCAACACCCCGGTCGAGGCCGTGTTCGACGACAACCCGAGGCGTAACTCGCTCGTCTTTGCAGTGCAGCTGTGGCAAGGCGCGGGCGACGCGCCTCACACCATGTGGCAGGTGAGCGGGCGGCAGAAGGACATCCAGTTCTCTAGCCGCGTCGACAGCCATGTGCAGCGCCAGGCGCAGATCCACCAGTTGCGCCACATCGTGCGCGAGCTGACACGCCAGTTGCCGGCTTCGACCCTGGCCCAGCCCGACGTGCGCGACATGGCTGGTTACGGGTGCGGCACCGTCATGCACTTGATGCGCCTGATCGCACCCCGCTTGCCCGACGAGGATCACACGAAGGACATGGACTTCAATGTCGCGCGCATCCAGCAGCGCTGGCAGGCAGGCCTGAACGATGCGCGACGTACCTTCGCGAAACAGGCCTGGACGGCTCCCGTGGGGCCGACGGAAGGACTGGTGGTGCACGACCTGGACATCCCGACCTGAGCCGCTCTCGAATGGCGGTCGGATGGCGCTGTGCCCTGTAATGAAAGCCCGCCCTCTCCCGTCCAATGGACGACGGGGTAGGCCCGGGTCGTGAGCAGAACGCAGCACTTGCAGCGCCCAGCGTTTCACGCCCGGGGCCTCGTCGCCAACGCACCGCAAAGCGCCACGCTCATGAATCGCCGCCGTCTGGCCCCGCTTCTGATTGCCCTCGCATCGGCAAGCGCAATGCAGATGGTCCGTGCCGGGCCGGTGCTGAATGGGTTCGATCTGGCGGGCGCGTCGATTCCCATCCAGGCCATAGAGCGCGGTGGCCCGCCGAAAGACGGCATCCCCGCCATCGACAGACCAAAGTTCGTCTCAGCTGCCCGCGCCAGGCTGGCCGAAGAGGACCGTGTGCTCGGCATCACCCTTGATGGCATCACTCGCGCCTACCCCCTGCGCATTCTGAACTGGCACGAGTTGGTGAACGATCGGTTCGGCACGCGTGCCATCGTCGTGACCTACTGCCCTCTGTGCGGCACCGGCATGGCCTTCGAGCCTCCTGCAAGCACTGGCGTCTCGGGCTTCGGTGTGTCGGGACTGCTCTACAACAGCGACGTGCTGCTGTACGACCGCACCACCCAGTCGTTGTGGTCGCAAATCCTGTCCACGGCGATCAGCGGCCCGCTCGTCGGGACAACGCTGACTGCTGTGCCCTTGACGCACACGACCTGGGCCGACTGGCGAAGACGGCACCCGGCCACCGAGGTCCTGTCCACCGACACCGGCTTCGAGCGCGACTATGGTCGCGACCCCTACGCCGGCTACGACCGCGTGCAGCAACTGTTATTCGATGTGCAGCATCGCGACGGACGCCTTCCGCTCAAGGAATGGGTGCTCGGCTTGCGCGTCAACGGCGCGGCCAAGGCCTACCCCTTCAGCGTGCTGGAGCGGACAGTGGACTCCGCAGGCCGCATGACCGACACCCTCGGTGGGCAGGCACTGCTCATCCGCTACGACCGCGCGAACCGCACCGCGGAGGCGTTTGACGCCCAGGGCAAGCCGCTGACCGGCACCCTGTCCTTCTGGTTCGCCTGGGTGGCCTTCTATCCGCGCACTGACGTGCTGCGCGCTCCGTAGCGGCGTCACCGCGAAGCACACCATGACGCCGTCCGCCACCTCGATGCCCGGCTTCGCCCTCGCCCTTGTCTGCGCGGCGCTGGTCGGCTTTGCAGCCCACCGGGCCAGCCTGTGCAACGTGCGTGCCGTGGCCGAGATCATGACCAGCGGCACCACCCACATGCTCGGCAGCCTGATGCAGGCCGCCTTGTGGATGGCCCTGCTCGCCGGGGTACTGTCGCTGGTGGCCGGCCGCAGCTTGCCTCCGGTTTCGATGCCGACTCCCGCGGCCTGGGCCCTCGCGGGTGGCTGGCTCTTCGGTACCGGCGCAGCGCTCAACGGGGGTTGTTCGTTGTCCACCCTGCATCGCCTGGCCGATGGCGAACTCGGCATGCTGGCGACGCTGGTCGGGTTTGCGTTGGGCGTGGTGCTGTGGGCCGTTTCGCAGGCGGTGTTGCGAGCCCACCCCGGGGTCTTGCCGGCAGGCGAGCTGATGCCGGTGCCAACAGTCTGGGCGCGCTGGCCGGCGCTCGCGCCGTGGCTGCTGTTCGCGCTGGGGCTGTGGGCCATGATGCGGCTACGGACGCTGCGGCGGCTTGCACGAAGCTCGCCGTCCACGTCGATCCGCGATCGCCTGCTGGCGCCGCACTACCACCTGACGGTGGCGGCCGCACTGTTGGGGCTGGCCGGCGGCGCGCTCTTCGCGACACAAGGGGCGTGGTCGTATACCAACCATTTGCGCACCAGCGTCTTGCACGCCTGGTGGGGCAGCCGTGCACCCGAAATGGCGCACTCTGCCCTCGTCATTGCCTTGGCTCTGGGGATGATGATGTCCGCGCTGCAGCGCGGCTCGATCGGCTGGCGCCGTCCCAAGGAAACTCTCGCCTGGGTGCGCCACACAGGAGGCGGCATGCTGATGGGCGCCGGCGCGGCCATGGTCCCCGGCGGCAACGACACGCTCTTGCTCAATGCCCTGCCGACGCTGGCCCTGCAAGCGATCGGTGCCTATGCGGCCATGCTGGGCGGCATCGCGATGGTGCTGTGGCTGATGCGACGCACGCAGATGCCGATGCCCTTGACACACTGCACCGAGGCGGGCTGCGCCGAAGTGCGCCCGCCCATCGTCCCCTAGGAACCCAAGGAGGCTCAGGATGCCCCACATTCACGCTGAGCCGCAGGACGCGGGAGCGGTCCCAAGGGGCGCGGCAAGGGTTGCTGCCGACGCCGCCGGCCTGGAAACGCAGTTGCCTGCCCTGCGAGTTCGTCTCGTCCGACATGCGCGCTATGCGCTGCACGATGACGGGCTGGCGGAAGATCTGGTTCAGGACACCTTGATGGTCGTCGTGGAACAACACGCGACACGCCGTGGCGACTCATCGCTGCTGACCTGGGCCACGGCGATCCTGAAGAACAAGGTCGCGGACTGGTACCGCTCACCCGGCCGAAAGCGTGTCGTCTACTTCAACGCCGACGCGGGAAGCAACGACGATGCCATCGATGCCCTGTACGACGCCAACGGCGCCTACCTCGAGCCGATTCCGGCCTGGCAGCAGCCGGACAACCGCGCCGAAGCGCGGCAGATGATGACCGTGCTGGAACGCTGCGTGAGCTGCCTGCCTCGACAGGCGGGCCGCGTGTTCATGATGCGCGAGTGGCTGGGCTTCGAGACCGCGGAAATCTGCGAACGGCTGGGCGTCAGCGCCGAGAACTGCCGGACGATTCTTCACCGCGCCAGGATGTCCTTGCGCGATTGCATGCAGCGCGACTGGATCGGCAGGAGGACAAGCGCATGAACCTGATGTACTCGTGCAAACGCGTGGCCGAACTCCTGTCGCAACGACTCGACGAGCCCCTGGGGCTGATCGACGAGATGAGGCTGAGGCTGCACCTGTCGATGTGCCGCAACTGCAGCAACGTAGCAGAGCAGATCGAGGCCGCGCATGCCGCCTCGGCGGAGATGTTGTCGAATGGACTCGACCTCGACGACCCCGCATCGCCAGTACCGCCACGCTGACAGGCGGCCGCTGCCGCGGCCGCGAGTACTTCCGTTCTCGGTTCAGGGCAGGTGGACGTCCGGGAACCCGTTGATCTCGTCGCTGTGAAACCAGATCATCTCGTTGGCGGCATGCATGGCGCCTGCGGTGTCGAAGTGGTCTCGGTCGGCAGTCCAGCCATCGATCCCGATCGTGACCGAGGCGGCAAACACCGGCGCAATGCCATGCAGCCCTCCGGCGTCCTTAGGCAGCGCGACGGCCGGGTGTAGCGGTAGTTCAGCTGGGGCTGGTTCGCGGAGCCTCGACCTGGCGGATCCAGCAGCTCATAGGCCCCCTTCATGTCGCCGACGGCGGGAGACGAGATCTCCAGGCCGCTGAGGTCGACACTGCCCTCCCACCACTTGCCGAAGTCGCCACGCGCCGCGGCCTGGTCGATGCGCGTGCCTAACCACAGCCGCCCGGCATTGAAAGCGCCTGCGATCGCAGCCACGTCCTCGATCGTCAGCGTGCGTGTGCCTCGCAACACGCCATGTACCGGATCGAATCCGGTCAACATCGACCTGAAGCTGGCGGCCGCGTCGTTCAGCAAGTGCCCTGTTCCCGTGACGCGGCCCACTTCGATCAGACCGCGGATCTGGTACGCGCGTGCGGCCGGATCGTGGGCCTCGGCACGGCGAAGCTGCTCTCCCCAGTGCAGCATGGCCTGCCGCAACCGGAGTCGCTCGTGCCTGTCGGTGGCGATGGCGGCGTACCAGACCACCGACTGAATGGCCATGCTCAGTTCGCGCGCCGATTCGGGCTCCGAGGCGAGCACTTGTTGTGCGCGCGCCTGGGCCAGCCTGGCGAACATCGCCGCGGCCACCGGATCCGCATAGCGGTTTTCCTGGGGGTAGGCCGGTGGCGCCGCAGTGGGGCCTTGCGTGTTGGCCTGGTCGGCAGCGGAATAGAGTGCCGCGCCGTCGCTGAGCGCCAGCAACATCGCGTAGTCGCCCAGCTTGGAGTTCCTGTACTCGGCCTGAGCCGCGAGATAGGCCTGGAGCTGCATCTTGGGCATCGCAGCGAGCAGCATGCCCACGAAGCGCTGCGTCGAACCGAACCGGTCGACCTGCGCCTGACCGAAGTGCTCGTTGCGGTGAAAGAGCTTCGCCCATTCGAGTTCCTTGGCGATCGTCATCGCCGTGGCCTCGGTCGCCAGCGTCGATGGCCCACCGACCCACGCCAGCGTGGCGAAATCAGCCTGATTTGGCTCGCTCACATAGTGCGGATCGCCGCCAGCGTGGATGGTCAGGAGCAGCCTCGGGTTGACGGGCGGCATCACCGGATCGTCCGGCGTGGCACCGACGGCGGTCATCATCTGCTGCATCATGGACATGAGCGCGGCGTCCATGGGAATGGTCGTCCCCAGCCCGCTTTGCATCGTAAGCGTCATCATGCTGTAGCGGGAGTACCAGTAGCCCTCCTCATTGGCCACATCCGCCGAATAGCCCGCGACCTGCCCTACCAGGTCTGGACCCGCCGCGGCCGAGGCAGCGTGGGTCTGCGAGGCAAGCGCAGCACCGATCAGCGCCGCGATGAAGCCCAGCATCACTCTCGAGCGGATACCCGCGCGACCTGCCGCGGCAACTGCGGTTTGGTGGAATGGCGGTCGTCCGCTCCATGCGTTCGTAGACGGGTTCATCGTCGGCTCCTGAAAGACGGTTGAGCAGCCATCCGCCCGGACGACTGCTCGTATTCGACGCAGGAGATCGCCGATCCGTGACAGGCCGTCGCGTCTTGCACGCCAAATTGCCCTGGCGCCGCGACCCGAGCGCTGGCAATCTGGCGTGCGCATTCACAGTCACGTTTTCCGATCGAGGTACGTCCAAGGGTTTGTCAGCACTGCAGACCGCAATGCCGGCACGGGCCAAGGTGGCCCAGACGCACAACCGAAGGAAACCACCATGAAGTCGCTCATCACAGCCGCAGTCCGGTCGCTGGTCACGCTCACGTCGTTCGCGCAGGAAGCCACGCGCGCTCCGGAGTTCGACAACTTCGTCTCGATGCGTACCCGCGCCGAGGTACGCGCCGAACTGCAGGCCGCTCTCGCGGGCGGCTGGCGCCTCTCGCAGGGCGAGGGCAGCTACGCCCCGGAATTCGAGAAGATCGCCTCGACGCGCACGCGCGCCGACGCGCGGGCCGAAGTGCTCGCCGCGATCGCGCGGGGCGAGCGCCTGTCCTACGGGGAGGCCGGCCCCGACACGCTGCAAGCTCAGCGCATTCGGACGAACTCGGCCGCGACCTTGGCCGCACGACCCACCACGTCTGCGCATTAGCCCGTGCCGGAACCGTCGACTCCGGTGTCGGACCTGACATCGGCTGACCTGGTCTTGACGCCCACTGCCGGCCGCCTTGCGCGGTCGGTTCGCATTGGCCAACTCGACGATTTGCGTCCGGGGCTTGCAGTACCCGGCCCTTGCACTTGGAAGGCGCCACGTCCAAGGGCACAGTAACGAACAAGCCATCGTGGCCTTGGCGCCATCTCTGCGGACGCCAGCGCGAGACGAATGGCAACAACCCCGAGACGCTCGGTGGCGCTCGGCATCTTGCAGCAGGCCTTCCAGGCCCTATCTGGACTTGGACCGAGTCCCACCATTCAATCAAGGTATCGACATGTCCCACGTCATCGAACCCAACAGCCTCGACCATGCCCGCGCCGTGCTCGGCACCGAGGGAACACCGGTCCTGGTCGACTTCTCGGCGACCTGGTGCGGCCCATGCAAGGCGTTCGCCCCGGTCCTCGAGGTCTTCGCGGATGAGCGCGCCGGCAAGCTCAAGGTCATCAAGATCGACGTCGACGAGTTCTCCGACTTCGCTGGCGAAGTCGGTATCCGAAGTGTCCCGACACTGATGGTCGTCAAGGACGGTCAGGTCGTCGCCGCTCGTGCCGGCAGCCTGCCAAAGCAGGCGCTCGCGGCATTCGTGGACGAAGCGCTGGCTCGATAGCCAGCAAGAGCCGGCTCGCCGTCGGCGCCGGCCCGAGGCGATTCGCCTCGCCTCGGGCAGTTTGCCGACGCAGCGTCTACTGCCGCCGATCTTCGGTTTGCACGACACGACGGTCGCCGTCGGATCGACGGGCCAGCAACTCGCTGATCGTATGGCCGAGCACGGCCCTTTCGTAGAGCTCGCGGGAGTCGAGCGCAATCGGAGCTTCGGACGTGCGGCGAACTGCCGACGACTCCGCTCCATCGACACCTGCCGCGCGTGCCATGGCATCGCGTTCGGACAGCCCCAGGTGGATGAGGTAGCGGGCATAGGCGCCCGGATTTCCACCGGCGCCGAGACTGGCAGTCGTGGCCTGCCCGGCAGGCGCGACCGCCGACTCGCCGAGCACCACTCGGCGATAGGACTGGTAGCCGGTGTCGTCCGAGGCAGAAGCAGGGCTGGCGAGGACGGTCGAAGCAACTACCGACAGCAGCGTGGTGGCAATGAACCTGTTCATGATGACTCCTGGGTCAGTGGTGGGTCCGGCGGGCCGCCTGAGTTCGTTTGCGCCCTTCCGTCTTCATTGGTCGGTCGGCTCGGGCAATGCGTGACGCCGACGCACCTGAAGGCGCGCGGTGCGGGCATGCGGGGTTGGCGATCCTCGGTTCGGCGTATCGCCGTGGGCTGTCAGGCCCGTTGCAGCCATTCCGCCCTGCGATCAATCGGTCGACGGGTACGGCCACCTCATGGTCACGAAGCCGGGAACAACGGCCCAAACGTCAGCCGCGACTGCACGGCCGCCGTCGGCGAGCCGATGCTGTGCTTCGTTCCGGGTCTCGATTCGCTCCGGCTCATCGCCGACGAACTCGACGATGCAAACGTCATGTGAGCACCGCCGCCCGTGACAGCCAAAGCTCTACTTCGGCGCAAGCCCGTCGATGTAGCGCGCCGCCATGTCAATCCACGATTCGAGCCCTTCGCCTACGGCCTGGGAGGCATCCACCCACACGAAGCCCTTCATCGGCCTGCCGGTGATGTCCATGGGGCTGGCGCCGGGCCGCGACAGCGCTTCGGCCTCCTGATCCTTGCCGACACGGAACATGAAGCGTCCGACCTCGACGCCACACAGCATGTTGCCGCGGAGCATCCAGCAGTAGCCGCCAAACATCTTCTTCTCGACCACGCCAGCGCGTGCCTGCAGCGCTGTGCGCATCCGTTCTGCAAGCTGAGGGTCGTAGGGCATCAGCGTCGCCCGATCAGGCCGACACGGCCGCCGCCGACTTGCCCTCGCCGAGCCGGTGGGCCAGCGCAATCAGCGGAGAGACGACGGCGAACTGCAACACCGTGAAGGCGGTCTCCAGCACCATGAAGTCCTGCACCGAGGTCATGCGGTACTTGGCCGCGACCGGCAGCACGGCGAACGACCAGGCCATGACACCGAAGATGCACGCGAAGCCGAAGGCCCCGCGCTGCCATGGCATGCGCGTAGAGGGAAACAGTCGCGGATAGGCCCAGGCGAAGACCAGCGCCTGGATCACCATCGAGGCCAGGCCCAACGGGATGAACACGTCGTCCCGGTACATCTCGAGCCGATGGTATCGATCCGCGAAGGTGACCAGATGCCAGAAGTAGCCAAGTGGAAAGGTCGGCACCAGGTACGCCAGGACAGACAGCCAGAAGGACTTGCGCATGGTGTTGACCTCCTGCGGGTGCAGCCAGCGCGAGTCGCTGGACTAACGGTGCGTCAGTTTAGTCAATCACTTGCAAATGGCAAGTGATATGCGATCATCATCGCTCGCCCATGGCCCCGTCCCCTACGTCTCGTCAACGACGATCGGATTGCCCGATCAGCATCGCACTAGAACTTCTTGGTGACGCCTGGTCGTTGCTGATCGTGCGCGATCTGATGTTCAAGGAGCGAAGGACCTTCAACGACTTTCTGACCGGTGGCGAAGGCATCGCGTCCAACATCCTCGCTGACCGTCTGCGCAAACTCGAGGATGCGGACATCATCGAGAAGCGACGCGACCCACAGGACGCGCGTCGCTTCATCTATCGCTTGTCCCCCAAGGGCATCGACCTGGCACCCGTCCTGGTGGAACTCGTCATCTGGTCCGCTCGCCACGAACAGACCGATGCGCCAGCAGCCGTCGTGCGCAGCATGCGCGCCGACCGGGACGCGTTCGTGGCAAACGTCCGGCAACGGTGGCGCGAAAGCTCCTGAGGTTCCGGACAGGCACTCAGAGCGTCTTCGGCACCCGGTCCTTCAGGCGCGGCCAGTTCTTGTCGGCCGTGGCCAGGTTGCCGGGCACATCGTCGAGCCAGCGCTTCTGCACGTCCTTGTTGACGTTCAGGTACAGCCTGCCGTCCACCACCCGCCAGGCCTGCGGATCGACGTCGAGCTTCTTCTCCAGCGCCACGCCCATCGCGCAGAAGCCGCCGTAGGCCGGCGCGTACTTGCCCGGGTTGGCGATGAAGGCATCGCGGTTGGCGGCGGTCGCGAACCGATAGGTCGCGCCCTGGTGTTGCGCGCTGAACTGGGCAAGGCCTGGCGTCGGCTTCGCGACGTTGAAGTAGGCCACCGGGTCGTGGCCCTTGAGTGCGAGGCCGCTGGCGTCGACGTTTACGGCACTGGTCGAGCTTTCGTCATAGGCCAGCGCGATGCTGTTCAACAGCGTGGCCGCACTGGCGGCAAAGATCAGGCTGGCGAGAAACCGCCGGCGCGGTCGGGTCGTGGTGGGTGTCATGGCGAAGGTCCTTCATCGAGGTGGTTGGGGGCTCACGCCGGCAGGGGTTGCTGCCAGCGTTGTAATGAACTCTGGGCCCTCCGATGAAACGTTCGGCGTCCTGACGTACCATTCTGTTGACCAAACGTCTCGCCCTCGCCATGGACCGCCTCTCCCTGCTGCTGCAACGCTTCTCGCTGAGCGCCGGGGTCTTCTATACCGGCCAGATCTGCGGCATCCACCACTTCGAACGCGACACGCACCGTGGCCACGTCCACCTGATCAAGCGCGGACCGGTGACGCTGACCGGCGGCATCGAAGGCACCTTGACCATCACCGAACCGACCCTGCTGTTCCTGCCCCGGCCGGACGCCCACCGCCTGATCGCTGACGACCGGGACGGCGCCGACGTGGTGTGCGCGTCGATCCAGTTCGGTGCCGGCGGGCGCAACCCGATCACGGACTCGCTGCCGCCGATGGTTCTGGTGCCACTGCGCGATCTTCCCGGCGCGCAGGCCCTGCTGGACCTGCTGTACGACGAAGCCTTCACCGAGCAGTGCGGGCGCCAGGCCGCGTTGGACCGCCTGTGCGAACTGCTGCTGATCCGCCTGCTGCGCCACTGCCTGGATCGCGGACTGACCAAGGGAGGCACCCTGGCCGGGCTTGCAGACCGGCGCCTGGCCAAGGCCTTGGTGGCTGTGCACGAAGACGCCATGCGCGCATGGGAGCTGTCGGATATGGCCCAGCTCGCGGGGATGTCTCGTGCGCGGTTCGCGGTGCACTTCCGCGAGGTCATCGGTGACACACCCGCGGACTACCTGGCGACATGGCGCGTCACCCTGGCTCAGGGGCTGCTGCGGGCCGGACGGCCCTTGAAACACGTGGCCCTGGACGTCGGCTACGGCAGCGCCAGCGCGTTCACCCGGGCCTTCATCCGCAAGACCGGCAAAGCCCCGACGCACTGGCTGCGTGACGCCGACGCTGAAGCGGCAGCACAGGCCTGACCGATCCGGCCAGTCAACCGTTCTGGCGGGCTCGGACGAGACGCCGGGTCATCAGTCTGCGACGGGCAGTACCCGCTTCGACCCGGGCCGTTCCTAGGATGAAGCGTTGTTTCAGCTCACCCATGCCCAAAGGAATCGCCATGTCTGCCGAACCCATCCTGCACACCCTGCACGCCATCGACCCCGCCACCGCCAACGATGCCCAGAAGGCCATCCTGGACCAGGCCGTCAAGGCGGTGGGGTTCCTGCCGAACATGTACGCCAACATGGTCAACGCGCCGGCCGTGCTGAGCACCTACCTGCACGGCTATGCGCTGTTCCGCTCGGAGTCCGGACTGAAGCCCGCCGAGCAGGAGGTGGTGTTCCTGGCCGTCAGCCAGGTCAATGGCTGCACCTATTGCACCGCCGCGCACAGCATGATCGCTGACAAGAAGTCGGGTGTACCGGGGCCTGTGCTGCAGGCCATCCGTGCCGGCCAGCCGATTCCGGACGCCAGGCTTTCGGCCCTGTACGCACTGACGGCCGAGATGGTCCGGACGCAGGGGCGTCCCGCCGCCGATACAGTGCAATCGTTTCTCGGCGCCGGCTTCCAGGAGAAGGACGTCCTGTATATCGTCCTGGCCATCGCCGTGAAGACCCTCAGCAACTACAGCAACCACGCCTTCGCCACACCGGTGGATGCCGTGTTCTCGGCCTACAAGGTCGACTGACGGCTCAACGGTACCAACCGCCACGACCATCCTGGAATGTCGCCGAACATCGTCCCCGAAGAGTTCGAGCAGACGATGGGATGCACCGTGGCGGATCTGTTGCGAGCGCTGCCCGCCGCACTGCCCGGTGCGCACATCGAGACGGACTCAGATGCCCATGAGGTCCGCGGAGTGTTCCCTGACGGCATGCTCCGGTTGGTTTGGCAGCCCATGGCCGCACGCCGCATCGCCTTGCTCGAGATTCCACGCCTGCAGGTGCGCTTTCAGTACTCGCGCCTGTCGGCAGAACGTCGGCACGAGGTACAACGCCGATTCGACCTCGCGACCCAACGCGGAGGCGGCTGATCGGGTCATGCCATCAGGGCAACCTCGTGGGATCGCGTGTTCACTCCAACTGGGGAACCCATGCCATTCATGTCTTCCTTGCCCGACGACGCCGGCGTGCGGCACATCCTCACGCTCAACCCCGCCGCCGGCCGCGCGCTGATCGATTTCCACACCGCCGTGTTGCGCGCCGACACCCAGCTCACGGCGAAGGATAAGGAGTTGATCGCGGCCTATGTCTCCGGCCTCAATGCCTGCCAATACTGCTTCGGCGTGCACACGGAAACGGCCAAGGCCTATGGGGTGGAGGAATCGCTCATCGTCGCGCTGCTGGATGACATCGACAGCGCACCGGTCGATCCGAAACTCAAGCCGATCCTGGCCTACGCCAAGATGCTGACCCTGGCCCCGGCGAAGGCCACGCAGCGCCATGTGGATGCCATCTTCGCTGCCGGTTGGACGGAGCGCGACCTGCATGACGCCATCCTCACGGTCTGCCTCTTCAACTTCATGAACCGGTTGCTCGAAGGTCACGGTATCAAGGGATCGGCGGATCTGTACGTGGCGCGCGGACAGGCCTTGCGGGAGGCCGGATACGCGCCGTTGCTGAGCATCCTGCAAGCTGCTCAGGTAGGGCAGGCGGGAGCCAAGTAGGAAATCTGCACCAAGACGCCGGAGTGAACACACAGCCGGCATCAGCGGCGCGGCCCGCTTCGGGAACTTGGAGTTCCCATCCGAAGCGCACAAGCCAAGGCTCTTCCGCCGCATCTGCCGCGGCGAACCGTGCAGGTTTCGCTTGCGATCTTGAATCCCGCTTCGCCGGGGTGAATTCAGATCAGACCGGCTTCAATTGCTGCAGCAAGGTCGGTACCAGTTCGCTCACAGTCGGGTGGATATGCACGGCCCGCGAGATCACGGTGTACGGCTGGTCGGCCGCCATGATGTCCAGCAGCCCGTGCACCACCTCGTCCCCGTTCATCCCGAGGATGGCCGCGCCCAAGATGCGCTGCGTGTCGGCATCGACCAGCACCTTCATGAAGCCCGACGTTTCACCCGCCTCGCGCGCGCGGCCCACGCGCTGCATCGGCATCTTGGCGCGCAGCACACGCTTGCCGCTGGCCAGCGCTTCGGTCTCGGTCATGCCGACGCGCCCCAGAGCCGGATCGATGAAGAGTGCGTAGCAGGGGATGCGGTCGCCGATGCGACGCGGGTCGCTGTCGAACAGATTCGCGACGACGATTTCGTGGTCGTTCCATGACGTGTGCGTGAAGGCGCCGCGGCCATTGCAGTCTCCGACCGCCCACACGCCCTCGGCACTGCTGCGGCACTGGTCGTCGACCTCGATGTAGCCGCGGGCATCTGTCCGGATGCCTGCGAGGTCAAGGCCCAGGCCATCGGTGTTCGGTTGGCGACCGACCGCCATCAGCACGTGGCTGCCCGTGATGCCGTCGCTCCCACCGCAGTCGGCACCGACGATGATGCGTTCACCCGCGGGAGCGAGCGAGAGACACTCCGCACCGAGTTCGAAGCGAATGCCTTCGGCTTCGAGGATCGCGCGAATGCCGTCGGACACATCCTGGTCCTCGCGCGGCAGCAGGCGCGTCGAGCGCTCCACCACCGTCACGGCGGCACCCAGCCGGCGCATCAGGTGCGCGAACTCCAGGCCGATGTAGCTGCCGCCGACGATCACCAGGTGCTCTGGCACCGCATCGAGTTCCATCACCGAGACATTGTCCAGCGTCTTGACGGTGTCGATGCCCGGCAGCGCGGGGCGCACCGCGCGGCCGCCGACATTGAGGAAGATGCGCGGCGCGGTCAGGCGCCGGAGACCGACCTGCAGCGTGGCCGGACCGACGAAGCGCGCATCGCCGACGATGACTTCGGTGCCTTCCAGCCCCCGCATCCAGCTTTCCACGCCCTCGCGCGACTTCGCGACGATGGCGTCCTTGCGTGCCATAACACGGGCCATGTCGACGCGCAGGTCGGCGACGTCGAAGCCGAACTCGGCCCCGCGCCGCGCGAGCCGGATGGCGCGTGCGCTGGCCACCAGCGTCTTGGTCGGCACGCAGCCGACGTTGACGCAGGTGCCGCCGAAGTGGTGGCGTTCGATCACCGCCGTTTTCAGCCCTTCGCGGCTGCAGCGTGCGGCGATCGCCGGACCAGCCTGGCCTGCGCCGACGATGATGGCGTCGAAAACTTCGGTTTCCATGCGAACGCTCCAGCGGGCGGGACGAGGCCGCAGTATGGGCTTGGCGCGCGACGGCCGCACCGGGTGGCCAGCGACCGGGTCAGCGCGTGAGCCAGCGCCGCGCCGCGAAACTGGCAAGGTCCACCAGCGCCACCAGCAGCAGCATGGCGATCAGCACCGTGGCCGTCTTGTGCATCTGGAAAAGGCTCATGTGGAAGGACAGCATCTGGCCCAGGCCGCCCGCGCCCACCACGCCCAGCACGGTCGCCGCGCGGATGTTGTTCTCCCATCGGTACAGCGTGTAGCTCATCAGCTGGGGCAGCACTTGCGGCAGCGACGCGTAGAGGAACTGGCGCAGCGTGCCGCCGCCCTGCACCCGCAGCGCCGCTGCGGGGCCCGGCGGTGCATTCTCGATCGCCTCGGCGAACAGCCGGCCGAGCACGCCGGTGGTGTGCACGGCCAGCGCCAGCGTGCCGGCAAAGGGGCCCAGGCCGGCGGCGATCAGCAGCAACGCGGCCCACACCAGTTCGGGCACCGCGCGCAACGCGTTGAGCAGCAGCCGGGCCGCCGTGCGGCCGCGGGCCGGGTCCTGCGCGTTCAGTCGGCTGGCGGGCAGCGCCAGAATCACCCCCGCCAGCGCGGCGAGCAGCGTGCCCAGGGCCGACATGGCCAGCGTTTCCCAGGCGGCGGCGGCGACGCGGCGCACGAAGGTCGCGCCGAGCTCGGGCGGCGCGAACTCGGCCAGGAAGCGCCCCATGCTCGCCAGCGCCTGGCCCGAGGCGAGCTCGGCCAGGTGCAGGTCCAGCGAAGCGAAGCTCGCCACCACCAGCGCCAGCACGCCGGCCACCAGCCAGCAGGCGCGGCAGCGCGCGTCGAACAGCGGTGGCGGCAGGCGGTACGGGCGGTTGGCGGCGTGCGGGCGCATCGATTCACCCCAGCGCACGCCGCAGCGCCGCGCTCAGCCGGTCGGCAAGTGCCACCAGGGCGACGAACACCAGCAGCATGGTCAGCACCTCGCCGCCGGCGAACATCTTCAGCGAGCCGTCCATCAGCTGCCCCAGCCCGCCGGCGCCGACGAAGCCCAGCACCACCGAGCTGCGGATGGCGCACTCCCAGCGGTAGACGGTGTAGCTGGTCAGTTCGGCGGCGTTCTGCGGCAACAGGCCGTAGGCGAAGGCCTGCAGCCGCGAGCTGCCGTTGCGCAGCAGGGTCTGCGTCACCTGCGCTTCGCCGCTTTCCAGGATCTCGGCGTAGACCTTGCCCTGCATCCCGCCGTAGGTGAGCGCGATGGCCAGCACGCCGGCGGCCGGCCCCAGGCCGACGACGCGCACGAAGACCAGGGCCCAGACCAGTTCGGGCACGCTGCGCAGCACGATCAGCAGCACGCGGGCGGCCAGGCGAACCACGAACGGCCCGGCGGCCATGCGGCCGCGCAGCGCCGAGACGGACAGCACGCGCGTGGCCAGCAGCGCCAGCGGCACCGCCAGCCCCAGCCCCAGCGTGATGCCGGTGGTGGCGATGGCCACGGTGCGCCAGGTCTCGCGCGCCACGAGGGCCAGGAAGTCGGGCCCATGCGCCGGCGGCAGGAAGCTGGCGACGAAGCGCCCGGTGACGCGCGCGGCCTCGCCGTCCAGCAGGGCCCAGGGCCTGAACTCGGTGGCCACCAGCAGCGGCCACAGCAGCACCGCCGCCAGCACCAGCAGGCTCGCGCGGCCCGGCCAGGCCGGGTCGCGCTGCGCCGTCGCGCCCGGGCTCAGCGGCACTGCATCACCACCGGGGCGGCCGGCGCGGCTCTTTCGTCGGCGGGCGGCGCCGTGCCGCGCAGTTCGTCCTCGCGCTGCGCGTACAGGCGCGCCAGCAGATCGGGCGTGACCCGGGCCGCCGGCAGGTCGAACTGCAGCCGGCCGTCACGCAGGCCGAGAATGCGCGGAAAGTGCGCCAGCGCGGCATCCACCTGGTGCAGCGTCGCCACCAGGGTCACGCCGCGCGAGCGGGCCTCGCGCACCAGCGCCGCGGCGGCACGCTGTGCGCGCGGCGGGTCCAGCGCCGAAAGCGGCTCGTCCACCAGCCACAGCCGCGCCGGCGACACAAGCGCCCGAGCCAGGCCCACGCGCTGGCGCTCGCCGCCGGACAGCCGGTCGACGCGCTCGAACAGCTTGTCGGCCAGGTCGAAGACCTCCAGCGCCTCGTCGGCCGCCGGGATGTCGACCGGGTAGAACAGCGAGCGCAGGCTGGTCCACAAGCTCCACGCCGGAAGGCGCCCGGCCAGTACCGCCGTCACCACGCGCTGGCGCGGCGGCAGCGGCGGCACCTGTGGCACCAGGATGAGACGGCCGCGCAGCTGCTGCAGGGCGCGCCGCAGCAGGCGCCCGGGGTCCGCGCCGTCGATCCGCAGTTCGCCCTGCGCTGGCGGGCGGGCGCAGGCCAGCACCTCCAGCAGCGTGGTCTTGCCGGCGCCCGACGGGCCGATCACTGCCACGGCCTCGCCCTCGTCGACTCTGAAGCTCAGGTCGGCCAGCGCGTCGGCGGCGTCGCGGCGCGTCGTGGTGTGCCGCGCCGAGATCGACTGCAGTTCGAGTTTCAAGTCACCGTGCTCAGAGCAGGCTAGCGC
>Ga0209023_10000364_pt1 | contig 71836 bp, 65 predicted proteins | sample LakOneMetagenome_FD_187468 | JGI IMG/M metagenome (GOLD analysis project Ga0209023, IMG submission 187468) | Freshwater and sediment microbial communities from Lake Erie, Canada (SPAdes) (version 2) | ecosystem: Environmental > Aquatic > Freshwater > Lentic | place: Lake Erie, Canada...
CCACAAAGGCAAACTGCTCGAACGCCCCACCGACATCACCCCACCGCAACCGCCCTCAGACAGCGATCAGCACACCGGAACGGAGGTCGCCTGAAACACCCCGATCCACAGGTCTTGACAATTCCTCGGCGCAGGGGTATCGGGGCTCACTCCCATGGTCTCGAACAGCGCCTGCCCGAGCTCCACCGAGAAGGTGTCCGAGGCGTCCGAGGTTTTGGGCTTGCCATCCCGAAAGCCGCATAGTTGAGGTGCGAACGGTGCGGGCAATCGGACTCCTCGGCTCAGGACCTGCGAGGTGATCGTATTCGGGCCGCTGTCCCAGACGCCCGATTTGGGTCGCCGGCGCACTGCGGCGCGTTAGTGTCGCCCGGTGGCCGATGCTCCGGAATGGATGCGCGATTTGCTCGGATGGAAGAACTCCACCAAGAAGAGCGCCAAGACTTGCGATGCGCTCTTCGGCGAGCCGATCGCCCCGAACCTGGCCGATCTGGGAAGCAAGGCCAGCATGCACTTCGCCGGGTATGCCTACGAGACGCTCGACGTACCGAGGAGCCAGATACGCAATCAGAGTCTGGACGACGAGGAGTCGAATGACGCCACAGGGACCGCTCTGGAGAGGGCGATCGAGCAGGATCTCGCCAAAGAACTCCCGGCGAAGGATCCGGACCGGACCTGGCTCGTCTCCCGAGGCGGTCTGGTATCGCAATTCTCCCAGTTCACACACCTCAAAGACCTACAGGCGATCCTTCAGCAAAACCCCACTCTTCGTGCCACCTTCGCCGGTGACTACCAGGTCCAGACCGACGTCTACGTCGGTGTTGCGCACTCGACCAAGGACGAAGAGCCGCCTTTCCTTCACGCTGCGATATCCAGCAAGTGGACGATTCGATCGGACCGGGTCCAGAACGTTCGCCACGAGTTCGCGACGCTTGTCCGAAACCGACGCGGCCGCTGCCCCCATCTCGTCCTGGTGACCGCAGAGCCCTTGCCCTCACGACTGCTGTCGATCGCGAGAGGCACCGGCGAGGTCGACGCGGTGTACCACCTGCTGTTCGACGAGTTGGATATGGCCGTTTCAACCCTCTGCGGTGATCGAGGACTGTACCCCGAACAGGGGGCCGCCTGGATTGAAATGGTCGAGCAGAAGCGGCTGAGACCCTACTCAAGTCTCGTTGACGACCTTGTGATCAGCTAAAGCGCTGTCAACACCTGCTTGGCAACCGCTGACGCCAGACCGACAGGTACCGCGTTGCCGATTTGCCGCGCTATTTCGATCTTCGATCCGCACCACACGAACCACTCGGGAAAGTCTTGGAGCTGGGCCGCTTCCAGGTGCGTGATGACCCGATTGACACGCCGGCGGGGATTCTTCCGATCCCACTGTGGGTGAAGATACTGACCCTTTTCCGGCTTGAAGAACTCAGTACGAATGGTCAACGACGGTGCGTCCCAACGCATTCTTCCCATGACGTCCGTCGTTCCGGTCGGCTTGTTGCGCCAGCAATCGGGCAGAAGCTCGTCGGGAAGATCGAATCGACCGCCGCCGGGCGGCACGCAGTCGTACCGAAGCAAGGACATCTCCCTGGGGTTTCTGGCGAAGTGCAGATCCAGCCATTTGAATTGCCCGGGAACGGTCTCTCCGAAGTAAGTTGTCTTCGCCTGCGGGAGCGACGTTGTGGAAGGACGCTCGGGAAGCTTGCCGATCCGCTCTCGAACGGTCGCCCAAGGCTTCAGATCACCGGTGGGAATCTTTGCGTGGGTGGCCTTGGGGAGTTCCAACTCGCCGACCCGTGAGCCGATCACGATGGTGCGTAGACGGCGTTGGGCGACGCCGTAGTCGGCCGCCAGCAGCAGGCCGGGAGTCAATGTGTAACCGCTGAGCATCCCGTTCTCGGCCTCGGCCAGGAGCAGTTGAAACTCCGAACTGCTTCGGAATCGGTCCACGTTCTCGATGACGAAGACCTTGGGGTTAGCTCGTTCAACGACCTGCAGGTAGCGCTTCCACAGCTGGTTGCGGGGATCGTTGACGTCGCGGCTGCCCAGATTGGAGAAACCCTGGCAGGGAGGCCCACCGATGACCACATCAGCCTCGGGAATGTCCCCTTCGAGGGCTGTCTCGATGTCGCCCCAGAACGTGTGGCTCTCGCCGAAGTTGGCTGCGTAGGTGGCTGCCGCGTGCAGGTTCCACTCGACCGACAGCACCGGCTTGAATCCATTACCGACGAAGCCTGCCGTCATGCCACCACAACCTGCGAAGAGGTCGATGAGGGTAGGGGCTTTGGCCATGGACGACATGCTATGCACTCCCTCCGACAGGATCGTGCCGGCTCGCCGTTCCTAGGCTGGAACTGTGGCAGACTCCTGGGCGTCCTCGGCGGGCGTCCGCGCGAGCATGCAGTCGAACAAGGGTCGGGACACGAAACCCGAGGTCGCTCTGCGTTCGGCGGTGCATGCGCTCGGCCTTCGATACCGTGTGTCGGTGCGGCCGATGAAGGAGCTGCGTCGAACCGCTGACCTGGTGTTCCCGCGCGCACGGGTCGCGGTGTTCCTCGACGGGTGCTTCTGGCACGGGTGCCCGGAACACCACACCGTCGCCGTGACTAACGCCGAGTTTTGGGCCGGGAAGGTGGCCGCGACCAAGGAACGCGACGAGGACACCGATGCCCGCCTGGGGGAGGCAGGGTGGGCGACAGTGCGCGTTTGGGAGCACGAGGACCCTTCGGAGGCAGCCCTCCGAATCCGAGAGGTGGTCCTCCAGCGTCGCGCGGCCCCCGTCCCTCAGACCCGCGAACCGGCCCCCGACAGACGACACCGCTGACGACAACGACGACGACGACAGTCGAGCATTCCAACGCCGCCGAGCACACACGAGCCGCGGTCCAGTCTTCGCATGTCGGCCGATCTGCCCCTGCCTACGGATCAGAAGGTTAGGGGTTCGAATCCCTTCGGGCGCACCATCATTCACCAACGGAAATGTCGCCGCACTGCGGTCCGAAATGCCCGGAATTCGGACTCTTTCCTGACACTCTCAGTCGCCATTTTCCCCACCTGCTCGCTACCAGCATCGTCCGGCGGTGACAACGCGGTCTGGGTACTCCACAGGGTGTGACGAGGCCGATCTGATTCAATCTGCCTCAGATTACGTCGGGGGGCGAAGGAGCATCTTGATGCCCGGACCTGCAGACGAGGTCGTCACCGGTGCCGGCTCTACCCGCTCGTGAACGAGCCCGCCGGGCCCCACGTTTCCACCCTTCTGGATTCGCCAGCGAGAGCCCCACAGCCAGCCAGGTGCACCAGCTACCGCGAGTACACGCCGAACGTGAGCCAGGTGACCACGGCGTCGCGGTTGAACTGTTCGGGAATCGGCGGCAGCAGCGCGAACGCCAGGGCCGCCACGATCGCCGTCACCGGAATCCCCACCGCGTCGTCATCGGCGCGCGGTGGCCGGTCCTGTCCCAGTGCCAGCGCCGCGCTCGAGATCAACCAGCCGGTGCCGAAGATACACAGCCAGCGGGCCCAGTCCGCGCCGATCGCCAGCGTCACGACGATGCAGACGGCGAGGAACCCGAGCGCGACCGCCGGGATCGGCGGATGCAGCCGGCGGGGCCAGCTCGATCGAGTTGGCACGGCTCCAGCGGGACAGCCAGTATCCGGTGAGCCCTACCAGGAGCACGGTGGAGAACGCGGTGGTTGCGATGATCTTGGCGTTCCCGCCCACTTCGTCGTAGACGTGTTGCAGCGCGGTCGGGATCGTGTCCCCCATGTACTCGCGGAAGTGGCCGATATCCGGGGAACCGGCGACCTCCGGCGGCGCAGCCCGCGTGAACGCGTCGACCTGCTGCTGCGACACGTGTCCGAAGATGCCGATGAATGCCGTGGCGAGTGCCGGCGGCACGAAGAGCAGTCCGGTCGCCCGGATCTGCTCGCGCCGATCCGAAATCGTCACCGCCGCGACGATCATCGCGAACGGGACGTAGTAGAAGAAGATTCCCTCGTGCACGAAGGCCACCGCGGCGAACGCCAACCCGCTGGCGGCCGCGATCAGCAGCGGCCGACCGGCGCGCACAATGCCAACGGTGGTCGCGATCAGGACGACGATCCCGAGCTGGTCGGGCCGCTGTTGATACACGAGCTGGTGCACCAGGAACGGGCTGGAGGCAACCAGTAGCGCGGTCAGCAGCGCCTCCCGGGACCCCATCCGGACCAGGAATTCCAACAGCGCCACGATGGCGATCAGGGGAACGATCCACATGATCGCCATCGCCGCGGAGATCTGGTCCACCTATTACTTGGTGCCTGCGGTGATCAGATCGGACAGGAACGGCGGCAGCAGCGGGCGGTCCACCCGGTGCTGCTCGCCGACGGTGAACCCGGCCCCCTCGAACAGCGCGCGCATGGCCCGCGGCGACGGGCTGTGTGCCGGTCCGAGCCCGTCGACCGAGAGCCGGGACAGCAGCTCCGGCGGGCTCAGGGTCGCGACCACCGCCATTCCACCCGGCACCAGTACGCGGTGGAAGTCCCGCAGCGCGGCCGGCTGGTCGAAGAAGTGGAATGCCGACGTGGTCACCACAGCATCCAAGGATGCGTCGTCGAACGGCAGCTGCTCGGCCGGGCCGCGCAACCATTGCACGGCCGCAGAGCGCTCCTTGGCCTCGGCCAGCATGCCCTCGGACATGTCCACGCCGTACACCTGCGCCGGCGCCAGCTCGCGCTGGATCCGATCGGCCAGAATGCCTGTCCCACAAGCAATATCGGCTATCCGCCGGGACTTGTGTTCACGCAGCATCGCGATCACCTCGTCCTGGGCGGGCCGGTAGACCCACTGCTGGAGGAACCCCAGATCGTAGGCCGGAGCGGCAAAGCTCCAGAACTTGGTAACGGCGTCGTTGAAGTTGCGGCGGGGGGCCGTGGACATGCGTCCAAACCTACCGATCCAAATGGACCGGACGGCTTCGGTCTGTTAACGAATGTGCATCAGCAGATGGTCAGTCCGCCGTCGACGGTGATGGTCTGACCCACCACGTATCCGCCGGCCGGTGACGCCAGCCAGACCGCGGTGGCCGCCAGCTCCACGGGCTCACCGGTCCGGCCGAGCACCACGCGCGGCAGCTGCGAATCCAGGTAGCCGGGCTTGTACTCGTCGGTCATCTCGGATTTGAAGAAGCCCGGCGCCAGCGCGTTGACCCGGATCCCCTTGCGGCCACCCCATTGCTGAGCCAGATCTCGGGTCAGCCCGATGACACCGGCCTTGGATGCGGCGTAGGCCGCCTGCGGCAGCCCCGCAGTGGTCAGGCCCAGGATGCTGGCGATGTTGATGATCGAGCTACCGGGTTGCATCACCCGCCCGCAGGCCTGCGCCATCCAGTACGAGCCCTCCAGGTTGACGTCGATGACCGTCCGGAATTCCTCGGGCGTCTCGCGGGTGGACGGGACCGCGGTCCCGATACCGGCGTTGTTGATCAGGATGTCCACCCGACCGAAGGCCTCGACGGTGGCGTCCACCAGGGCTTGGCACTGGTCCGGATCCGCGACGTCGGTCTGCACCGTCAGTGCACGCCGGCCGGCGCCTTCGACCAGTGCCGCGGTGGCGGCCATCTTGTCGACGCGGCGAGCACCGAGGGCGACGTCGGCACCGGCCTCGGCGAACGCCTGCGCGAACGCGACGCCCAGGCCGGAGGATGCGCCGGTGACGATGGCGACCTTGCCGTCGAGATTGAACATGTCGAGAAGGGTCATGACGGGTTCCTCAGTACTTGGCGGGCGATGGCGTGCTTGTGCACTTCGGTGGGTCCGTCGTAGAGCCGGAAGGCGCGGATGTCGGAGAAGATCATGCCGACGGGTGTCTCATCGGAGATGCCGATGCCGCCGAGGATCTGCACACAGCGGTCAGCGACCTTGAACAGCTCCTCGGACACGTAGGCCTTGACCATCGAGCTCTCGTGCCGGCCCTTGGCGCCGGAGTCCAGCTTCCAGCAGGCCCACCAGATAGCCAGCCGGCACTGCTGCAGCGCGATCTCGTTGTCGGCGATCATGAAGCTGACGCCTTGGTGCTCGCCGATGGGTTTGCCGAAACCTGTTCTGGTGCGGGCGTGTTCGATCGCGATCGATTGCGCCCGCGACGCCGCGCCCAGCCACCGCATGCAATGGGTCAGCCGCGCCGGGGCCAGTCGCAGCTGGGCGTACCGCAGCGCCTGGCCGATCTCGCCGACCACCGACGACGCCGGCAGGGTCAGGTCGTTGAACCGGACCACGCCGTGGCCCTCGACGTAGTTGCGGTCCATGGTGTTCATCACGCGTTCGATCTCGATGCCGGGGGTGTCGCCCTCGCAGAGGAACAGCGTCGGACCGTCGGGGCCGAACTCGTTGGGCGCCACCCGGGCCATCACGATCCAGGTGCGCGCGCCGTTGGCGCCGGTGATCAACCACTTCCGGCCGTTGATGACGTAGTTGGTCCCGTCCGCTCCGCGCCGGCCTTCAGCAACAGTGTTCAGCTGGTTCGGGTCCGAGCCCGCGCCACCGGGTTCGGTCATCGCGAACACCGACCGCTGGCGGCCGTCGATCACCGGGACCAGGAATCGCTCGATCTGCTCGTTGTTGGCGATCTTCGACAGCAGGAACATGTTGCCCTCGTCGGGGGCGGCACAGTTCAGCGCGATCGGGCCGAGGGTGGACCAGCCGGCGGCCTCGAACAGGACGGCCTGTTCGACGTGCGACGGTGCGCGGCCCCCGAATGCGCTCGGCGCCTGGAAGGTCAGCAGTCCGGCGTCGCGGGCCAGGCCGACGAGTTCGGTGCGCAATTCCTCGTCCGGGCCGTGCCGGGTCAGCCTTGGATCCGTCTCGTAGGGCACCACCTTGTCGACGACGAAGGCACGGATCTGATTCGCCAGAGCCTCTGTCTGCGAGGGAATTTCGAAATCGATCACAGTTCCCCCTCGATCATGGCGTGGGCTCGCTCGAAGAGCCGGACGGTTGCTGCGTGCAGGTGGTCGCCGATCTCCTTGGGCGCCTGACCGGCCGCGGCGCGGGCGTTGCTGCCCTCGAGGATGATGCCCAGCTTGAAGCAGGCCATTACCCCGTACCAGGTGATGTTGGACAGGTCCCGGGTGCTGTTCTGGGCGTATCGCTCTATCAGATCCGTTGTGGAGCAAAGACCTTCGGCGTCCATCAGCGGATTACCCAGAACGCTGCCCTGGCCCGCGCGGGGCCAGGTGGCCAGCATCCAGCCCAGATCCAGCAGTGGATCGCCGATGGTGCTCATCTCCCAGTCGACGATGGCCGCCAGTTCGGACCCGGTGCGGGAGAACATGACGTTCGCACCGTGATAGTCGCCGTGCATGATGCCCGGTGTCCAACGGGCCGGCCGGTTCTCGTCGAGCCAGGCGGCCACGCCTCGGACGTCGCCGATGTCGGGGCCGGGGTAGTTCGGGAAGGCCGAGTACCCGTCGAGTTCGGAAAGCCACCGGGGCACTTGGCGTTCCAGGAAGCCGTCGGGCTTGCCGTAGCCGGAGAGCCCCACGGCGACATGGTCGACGGCGCCCAGCCGGGCCACTGCGTCAGCCATCGACACTCCCATGCCGAACTGGATCGCCGGGTCGGACGCATGGGGTTCGGGCAGGCCCTCGCCGGCGTTGAAGCCGTCCACGGGCTCCATCAGGTAGAAGACGGCGTCGCCGAGGACCGAGGTGTCCTCGCACACCGCGATCAGGCCCGGGTGTGGCACGTCGGTGTCGGCCAGGGCGGCCAGCACTTGCGTCTCGCGCAGGATCACCTTGTTGCTGACCGGCCGCAGATGCGCGGGACCGCGCCGGAACACATACGGCCGGCCGGACCGCTCGAAGCGCTGCATGATGTTCTGGGTGCCGCCGCTGATCGGGGCGACGTTCGCCAGCGGCCCGTCGCCGAGGCCCTGTTCGGTCATCCAGGCGGCAACGCCGGCAAGATCCTCCACAGTCGCACAACCTACCGGTTGGTTGGTTCGGCGCGTCGGAGAGGTCGCTCAGTCGTCGTCGTCGGCCAGGCGCCGCCGCGAGCCGATGGCATCGAGGATGCTCCAGCTCACCAGCGTGCCCAGCGCGATCGAGAACACCGCGCCGACCGTCCTGGACAGCGCCTCGATGTCGTGCGAGCCACCGGACACCACCGCGGACAACGACTCGAAGCCCAGCGCGCCGGGCACCAGCGCCCAGAACGCCGCCAGCAGCATCACCATGGCCGTCGGCGCGGTCTTCAGCCGGGACGCGACGATCGCGAACGGCAGCACCAGCGCCGCACCGAGCGCCCCGGCGTGCGCAGAACTGAGGAACAGCCCGCCCAGCCGTTGGCCGATCAGTGCGACACCGATCGCAGCGGTCAGCCAGAGCAGTGAGCCCGGCGGCGCGGACAGGAACAGATAGAGGCCGACGGCGGCGACGACGATCGCGGCGTAGAACGCCCACGGCCCGAGCTGCGCGGAGGGTGCCTGCGGCGGAATCCGGCCCGCGACGGCGATCCCCAGCGAGACGCCGAACACCAGCAGCATCGTCTGCACGGCGCCGTAGATCAGTCGGCTGGACCCCGCGATGATCGACGAACTCGCCAGCTCCATCGCCCCGACCGTCAGCGCCATCCCCGGCAGCAGGGCCACCAGGGCGGGAGCGATGACGCGCAGCAACCCGTCGTTGGCGGCATCGGCGACGAACCACGTCGCCAGTACCGTGACGGCCGTCGCCGCCAGGGTCGGCGCGATGGCGTTGAGCGACGGAAACTGCTCGGCGGCAACGAGAATCACGCCCACCACCGCCCCGAGCAGGGCATGCCCCCACAGCGAGGCCCACGTCGGATTCATGATCATCCCGAAGCCCAGCGTGGTGATGACGTAGCCGAGAATGCGCACCCAGGCCGGGAAGCGCGGCGGCATCCGGCGGGCCCGGGCCAGCTCCTGCAGCGCACTGGTGGGTGTGATCGCACCCGCTTCGATGAGCCGGGTGACGTGGTCCACCCGATCGGCGATGTTGAGTTGATCGGTCGTCCGGCCGGTGACGTCGACCTCGAACGCGGTGGTGCCCACCTGGATCAGCAGCACGGTCGGCAGCGCGACCACCCGCACCGGCGCGGTGGTGTACGCCAACGCGGCCTTGTGCACCCTGGCCCGCACCAGCTGGGTCGGCTGCATCACCTCCACCAGCGCCAGTCCCAGCTCGCGCAACATCGCCGCGATATCGGCGTGCGGGTAGCTGTCCGGTGGCGCCAGTGGGCGGGCGGGCCGTTCGCGCACCCGGTCCCACAGCTGCCGGGCCCGGTCAGTCGGCATCGACCGGCTTCGGCCCGCTCTGCCACGGCCAGCGTCCGCTGATCTCGAGTTCCAGCGACCAGCTCAGGAATGTCCGGATCAGCACGATGCCGGCGAGCACCCCCACGCTCTCGAGGGTCGGCGTCACCGCGACCGTGCGGATAATGTCGGCGGCCACCAGGAGCTCCAGCCCGACCAGGATGGCGCGGCCGAGCTGACTCCGGAACAGCCGGTAGGTGTCCGGTGTCCGGCGCAGCAACCGACCGACCGCGATACCGGCCGCCAGCACGCCACCCAGGGCGATGGTCGCAACCCCGACGGCGTCGATGACCTTGCCGACCGTTTCGATGGCACCGAAGAACTCCATGCAGGCAGGCTAGACCTGCTCGGGCTGATCGGGGCTCCCGACGAGCACACCCTCGATCTCGCCGTCGGTGGTCACGAACAGTCCGCGGCCCGGTGGCAGCTGCTGGGCGCTGATGCGGCCGAACACCTTGACCGCCTGCGGGTCGTTGTCCATGAACAGGGTCGGGGACCGGGACCCGGTCAGCTTCTGCAGCAACGGGTTCATCGCCGACACCCCTGCCCAGTTCCCGGGCAGGCGCGACACGAACACGTGCAGTCCGATCTCGCGGCACCGCTCGATCAGCGACCACAGCGGTGCACTCGCGGCCTGCTTACCGAGCACGCCGTTGGGCCGCAGTTCCTGTTCGTCGTCGATGAGGACGAAGTGCTGCGGGCCCTCCCATCGGCTCCGGCTGAGCAGCTCCTCCTGGGTCAGCCCGGACGGCGGGAGCCGATCGCGCAGTTCCTCGCTCAGCGCCGCCAGCGCGGTGTCGATGTCGTCGGGGGTGTAGGCGTAGGCCCGCACATGCGGGCCCTGCATCCTGCCGATCAGCGCGGTCTTCGGATCGATGATCGTGATCTGCGCCTGCTCGGGGGTGAACCGCCGCATGACCGCCTGGCCGAAAGCGGCCAGCGCCGTTGACTTTCCGCAACCCTGCCGGCCCACCACCAGCAGGTTGGGCATCGTCCGCAACGGCAGCCCGACCGGCTGCAGCGCCGTCTCGCCGATCCCGAACGGCACCGTCAGCAGATCCGCACCCGCGGGCGTCTGGTCGAACGCGGCAATGACGTCGTCGAGGGAGACCCGTTCCGGCAACCGGGCCAGCGTCTCGACCTTGCCCGCACCGGTGACCTCGGCGATGACGTCGCCGACCTGGCGGACCCCGACACGTTCGCCGTTGGCGCCGACGATCTCGGGCACGCCCATCAGCATCTCGTGGCTGCGCCGGGTGAGTCCGAAGCCGGGCCGGTCGAGCACCCGGCGGGCCGCCCGGCGGTGTTCGATCCCCGAACCCATCTGCGATTCGTCCGGGTTGCTCAGCCGCAGTTCGATGCGGGCGTTCGAGACGTTCAGCAGCGCCTGCTTCTGCCCGATCAGCCAACCGACCGAACTGGTCACCACGTGGATGCCGTAGGACAGGCCCTGCCGGGCCAGCGTGACCACCCGGTCGCCCGTCCCGAAGTCTTTCTCGTACAGGTCGCCGAAGTTGTCGACGACCAGGAAGACGTCGCCGAACTTGTCGGCCGGATCGGTCGGCCCGCCGGCCCCGACCCCGAACCGGCGTTCGCGGAACTCCGCGATGTCGATCTGATACTGCTTGAACGCCGCCTCCCGGGCACGCAGCAGGCCTTCGATGGTCGCCATCGTGCGCGAGACACCCTCACCGTCGGTCAGACCGACAACCGAAGCCACATGCGGCAATTCGTCGATCGGGTACAGCGACGCCCCGATACAGAAGAAGGTGACCCGCTCCGGCCGGTACATCAGGGCCGCCGAGGCCACCAGGGTCATCAGCGTCGTGGACTTGCCGCGCTGTGCGGTGCCGGCCACCATGACGTTGTCCATCAGCACGTCGAGGCTGTACACCTCCTGCGCGTGATCCTCGGGGATGTCCTCGATGCCGATCGGCAGGATCAGCCCCGGGTTGTCGCCATAGTCGACGTGCCACGGCTTGCCCCGCCAGCGCTCCACCAGCACGTCGATCGGTTCGCTGACCTCGAGTGGTGGGAGCCAGACCTGGTGCGGTGGACGGGTCGGATGCGATGCCAGTGATTCGCGGATCACGTCGACGAGCTTCTTCTTCTTGAAACCGTCTGCGTGGTAGAGGAATTCGTCGGGCTCCTCGACAGCCTCGTCGGCCACCTCGAGCGCGGTGGTGTCCTCCACGCTCAGCGGCTGGTACTCCCAGGTGAACGAACGCGGTTGGGAGAAACTGAGATCGACGGTTCGATCGACCTCGACCACGCGCTTGGGCACCACGAATGGCGCCGAGACGTAGAAGCACCGGAAGTGCTCCAGATCCCGGGGCCCGACCTTGAGCAGCGCGTAGCCCGCTTCCTTGGACGGTAGGTGCAGCGCCGCGTCACTGCCGATGACATCGCGTGAGTCCTCGGCGGTCTCGGCGCGCAGTGCCACGCGGAAAGCGATGTTGCTCTTGGCCTTGCTCAGCGACGACAGGTCCAGCCGCTGCCCACCGAGGGTGAAGAAGACGTTGCAGCCGCGGCCTTCCTGCCCGATGTGGATGACCAGATCGATCCACTCGGGGTGATTGTGGAACAGCTCCAGATACTCATCGATGAGCACCAGCAGGATGGGCACCGGCTCGAGGTCGCGGCCCGCCAGCCGCATCTCCTCGTACTCGTTGGCGTCACGCGCCCCGGCATCCTTGAAAAGCCGGTACCTACGGGCGATCTCACCGTCGATGGCCTTGCGCATCCGCTCGGCCAGATGCCGATCGTCCTTGCCGAGGTTCGACAGCGACCCGGCCACGTGCGGGAAGCCCTCGAGATCCTGGGCGGCCGACTCGAACTTCATGTCGACGAAGATGACGTTGAACGCCTCGGGCGAATGCGTGAGGGCGATACCCGTGCACAGCGAGAGGAAGTACTCCGACTTGCCCGAACCGGAGGTTCCGATCACCACCGAGTGGAAGCCGAAGCCACCGAAGTCCTTGGCGCGCAACACGATGTACTGCAGTTCGTTGCTCTGCTTCACCCCGACCGGCACCACCGCCCAGTTCGGGTCGCCGCGACCACGGCTCTCGGCCCACAGCCGGTCGACATCCAGGTTGCGCGGGTCGCTGATCCCCAGTGCGCGCAGCAGTTCGCCGCCCTGGCTGTCGGTCTCCGACATCTCCCGGGCCGTCATCGGTGACCACCGTGCGATGGCCCGCGCGTAGCGGTCCGCGGTGCTATCGGCCAGCATGTCGGCCACCGCGTAGAACGCGTCGCGGTGCCGAAGCCGCCCCTCCCGCAACTGGAATCGTTCGTCCGCGCTGCCGAAGCCGACCCCGCTACCCAGGTGGTCGGCCAGCCGCAGGACGGTGATCCCGGCCATCCCCTTCTGGCCCGTGATGCCCTCCCACTGCTCCGGCGTGCCGACGTTGTCGTCGACGATCACCCAGTGCGGGCCCAGCGCCGACCCGGTGGCCGCCTCGATGGGCGACGGCATGGTGGTGGGGCTCGACCCCGTGGGCGGCGACCATGGGCCCCGGCCCTTGCGATGCAGTTCGGCGTCGAGCGCTTCCTCGAGTTCGGTCGGCGAGGTGAACACCAGCCGGCGTAGACCGCACGCGTCGAACATCTCGTCGTGATGGTTGTGCGGCAGCCACACCAACCACGACCACGCCTCCGGATGCCGGGTGACCACCATCACCTTCAGGTCGCTGGGGCTGTGGTAGACGGCCAGCGAGCTCAGCATCGAACGCATCATCGCGCGCAGTTCCGACATGTCCTCGCCGACGAAACTGAAGCCCGGCCGCGACATCAGGCTGAGCACCTTGCCGATACCGCGGATCTTGCTCTGCTCCAAGATGAAATCGCGCAGCGCGCCGCCGGTGACCGGCTCGAGTTCCTCGCCGATCGGCACCTCCGGCCATTGCAGCGAGACCGCCGAATCGCCGGTCTGCTGGATGCCGATACCGAGGCGGACGTCCAGGAAGTCCGGATCCGAGGGCCGGCGTTCCCACATCCGCGGGCCGCCGATGACGGTGTCGAGGTGCTGCGGATCGCCGTGCACGAACAACTGGCTGCGCCGTTGATCCTGCGCGGCGCGCTGAACCTCGTCCCGGTCGTCGTCGAGCTGACGGAGGTAGACCCGGCGCTCCTTCTCCTGTTCGCCCCAACTCATTCGGCGCGACCGGCCGAACCGGCCGCTGAACATCATGGCGCCGAAGCCGATCAACCCGATGAACGGGAAGAACCCGGACTGCAGCGAACGGGCGCCGGAGGTGTACATAACCACCAACATGCCGATGATCCCGACGAGCAAGGCTGGGATCGCGATCATCATCACGATGTTCCGCGGTTCACGTTCCGGCAGGGCCAGCGGCGGATTCACGATCACCCGGGCGGGCGGAACGGGCGGCGCGGCCTTGCGCGGTCCGCGGACGAAACCCTTCTTGGACAACGGCCTAACCTCCCGTGGTGACCGGCGCCACGGCACCGTCCGTGGTGATCGTGTCGTGCGCGACGAGCGCGGCCCGCTGACTGATCGCGGGGCCGGCGGCAAAGGTCCGGACGATCGGCCACGGTGCCTGCACCGCACTGTTGGGGTCGATCCCCAGTGCGTTCAGCGTCGGCTGGTCCCACTCGATGCCGAATCGCACGCCCTGCGGTGAGACCCAGTACAGACTTTCCTTGGTGTTGGAGCTGGGCACACCGCTGGTGGTGGCGATCAGGTTGGCCGCGCCGGGCAGCACCAGCACCTGATCGGCTTCCACCGAGCGCGGATCCCGGTCATTGCGAACCAGTTTCACCAGATGGCCGTCCATCACGGGTGACACCGGCAGGCCACGACCGTTGAGCACGGTGATGTCCGCCTGCCGGTCACTGGCCAGTTTCTCCCAGGCGACACAGGTCACCGGCGCGGCCTCGGTGTCCACGAAATCGAGCTTGCTGGTCGGGTAATAACCTACGTCCAGGTCTTCGACGGTCGGGACGTTGACGAGCTTGTCGGGTGAAATCAGTTCGGGGGCAAGGGATCCCTGTGCATTGGCGGTGCGCAGCAGATCGGCGACGAAGCTGGTGATCTTCTGCACCCCGCCGGGCAGCAGCACGTAGAAGCCGCTCGTCACCCCGGTCGCGTCGCGGGTCTCCAGAACGGCCCCGACCGACAGGCCCGGCACCCAGCGCGACGGCGTGCCGACCTCCGGGATCGCTGGCAGCACCAGGGGTTCCGTTGCCGGCATCGCGTCGAAGAGCGCATTGGAGATTGCGATGGGCGCGGTGGCGGCGGCATCCAGCCCCAGGGTGAAGGTGACCGACCGGTCGGCGGGGTCGATGCGGCTGCGGTGCCCGCCCCAGATGACGTAGGTGTCGCCGTCGTGGGTGGCCAGCACGGCCTGCGTCGGCGTCATCGCGGACGCCCGGCCGCCCTGGGCCAGTCGTCCCGCGATCGAGGTGACTACGGGTCCGCCGCCGGTTCCCGGAGCCGCCGCGGTGTCGCAGACCGTCCACGCCGACACCCCGCCGTTGGCCGGCAGATCGTCGGGGATCCCCGGGATTCCGACCAGGGGACCGGTGGGGAACTTGGCGATCTCGGCGGCGGTGACCCACGTCGGGGCCACCGAACTGCCGGTGGCAAGCCGCGCCGACGTCAGGTTGAGGGCCGGATAGAGGCGGCCGTCGATCTTCGCGTACACCTGACCGGTCTGGCGGTTGCCGACGATGTCGGATTCGCCGACGATCCCCGCCGGCTTGATGAAGTGCAGGAGGGCCATCCAGCCCATCCCGATCAGGACGAACACCATGGACAACGCGACGGCGGCCTGCTGTTTGCGGTCGTCGTGCTTCATCCGCACGGAGAACCGGGTGATCGCCGCCCGCAGCCGGCGGTTGTAGAACAGGTGCCCGGAGTTCTGGTCCCGATTGGACAGATTCAGCGGCACGGCTGGTCCCCTCCCGTCATCGCCATCCCCTCATCGCAACTCACCGCCGTAGCGCGCGGCGTTGTCGGCCTCGGCCTCCGCGCGCAGCGCGGAGAAGACCGCGTTCAGCCGGTCCGTCAGCTCGTCGTGGGTGTATTCGGCTGTCATCCGGCCACCCAAGATGAGCTCGAGCAGCCTGCCGTCGGCGTTGGCGACGGCCTGGACGTCGCCAAGGTCGACGCTGTAGGTGGTGTTCTCGGCCTCGGCGACCAGCAACTCCCATTTGTCGGCAGCGTCCCGCAGCTCCTGGAGCACCGCATCGACGAGGGCCTTGTCCTCGTGCGCCCCGTCCGACCCCGCCACCACGCCAGTATGTCGATTTTCGCCGATGAGCGTCAATTCATCCGAGATGTTGGCCGGGAGCCGCCGGGATCGGCTCAGCAACCTCTCCGGCGAGGGCCGTGAACCACCCGAAGTGGTACCCGGCGCCGGTGCGGTCACCCGTCAGCAGTGCCACCGCAGCGGCCAGCAACAGGCAGTTCAGCAGCAGCGCGGGGTTGGCCTCCGGATACTGCGCGAGCAGCTGATACCGGCCGGTGTCGAGGTGGACGCGCAACAGATCGATCTGGTTCTCGGGGACTCGGTCGGTGGCAGCCATCAGCGTGTGCACCGACGTCGGCAGCCCTCGCCGGTTTCGGGTGGCTTCGGTGAGCCGGCGCGACAGTTCGTCGATCGGCTTCACCCGGCGGGGCAGCGGCGAACCGGCGACCCGATCCCGCTCGCTCACTCCCCCGAACGAATCGCCCGGGGTGTACGTGACGGTGGTAGGAAGCCCGTACACCAGGTCCGCGGCGCTGCCCGGGCGGCGGGCCGGCTGAAGGAGTTCGACGCCCTCGGGAATGTCCACACCCGGTGGGATCCAGCCATGCGCCAGATCGGTCACCAGGACCGGTGTTCCGTCCTCGCGAAGTCCGGCTGCCCAACAGAGCCCGGGCTCCTGGCGCGCGATCGACCGCACCAACCTCAGCAGCCGCTGATGGTCGGATTCCAGTTCCGGCTGCGGCTCCGGGGCGGGATCGGGTTTCGCGTGCCGCGCGGCCTCGCGCGGTGCCGGTTCGCGGTGGACAACAGGAGCCGGCTCCGGCGGCACCACCGGCGCTGGGGGCGCTGTGGGCTCCGGCGGCGCCGCCGCTTCGGGTCCAGCCGCCGGCTCGGGCGGCGCCTCCGGCTCGATCACCTCCGGCTCCACGACCACGTCCCTCGGAGCGGCCAGAGCATGCCCGACGGGCTCGAATCCGATTGGCTCCCTGCGTAACTGGCGGACCGTCGATTCCACGCGCAAGACCGCGAACGCGCGTGCCACGTTGAACACCCGCGACTCTTCCGTCCGCCGGGTGTCTTCGTCGAGGCCTGCGGCGGCGATCACCTGCAGCCGCTGGTTGGCCGAATCCGCGATCCGCCGCAGATCGCGTTCGAGATAGCCGGCGACGGGCTCGGTGCCGGGCTCGGTGCCGGGTCCGGCGGCGTTCAGTTCACTCGGCCACAGGCCGTCGAGCACCCACGGTGTGCAGTCCATTGTCGCCCGGAATGCCGGCACCGGTGGCAGCTGTTCGATCCGCTTCTGTCCGCGTCGCTTCGACAGCCAACCGAAAAACGCCACGGGGCAAGGGTACTCATCGACCGCCCCGGCGAGTGAATTGTGCGGTCCACGCTGGGTCGGTACGGTCACGGGCATGGCTGAATCGGTGCTGCAGCAACAGCTCGACGAGGTGCGTGCGATGCTGGTCCGCGCCCGTGAGTTGTTCGGCGCACATCCGGTCGAACCGCCCACCGATATCGCGCCGGAGGACGGCGCCGTGCGACGTTGGGTGCGCTGAGCTCCATCACCGATGCTCCAGCCGGTGCTCCTGCAGCCTGCTGACCGCGGCGTCGAGATCCGCCCGGCCAGGTACCTCTTCCGACGGGGTGTGACCGGCCGACAGGATCTCGGCCCGAACTTCCATCAGCGCTCGCAGGTGCGACACATCGGCGGTCAGCCGGATCGCCTCTGCCAGCGAGGCCGGCTCGGCATCCATCGCCGGTTCGCTGAGCATGACGCTGTGCAGGTACCCGCCCCGGCAGCTGCGGAACAGGATGTGGCCACTGGGATGGGTGGCGTCGAAGTCCGGGTTGGGCTCGGTCATGACCGGTCGTCGGGAAGCTCACCGGTCAATGACCGGAACTGCGCGGCCCGCTCCTCTTCGTGCCCTTCCCAGCGGCCAGCGGCGGACGTCAGGTTCTCCGCGAGCTGTGCATGGTCGTCAGCCTGCCGGTCGTAGCAGGCCCGCCGTTCCTCGAGGAGCAGCCGGCCCGCCTCTCTCAGCTCCCCGAAGATCGGACCCAGCGAATCCAGGCTCTCCTGAATGGCGGCGTTCTGCCCCGGCACTCCGCGGAGATACTCGGATGCGTCCGCGTGCTCGGTGGCCGCGGCGCGCAACGCCTGCGGATCCACCCGGATCATGTCTGCCATCGCTGTCTCCTCATCGTGCGTCGGCCGCGGCGGGCCTGGTCTGGGTCGGGGCCGCCGGTGCGGCCGGGTCGGGTGCCGATGCTGCTGTTGTCGCACCCTGGCTCGGGGGATGCAGCCAGCCTAGGAAGCTCGGGCCCCCGATGCTGGCGACCGGCTGAATTCGGCCGTCCAGCACCGCGCGGTCGCGATCGAGGGCCAGGGCCTGTCGGTCGGAGAACATTCCGACGTCTCCGCCGACCACCCGGAACGGCTCGACGGGGTGCGGCACGGCCGTTCCCGGCGGGGGAACGGTGATTCCGGCGGCCCGGTAGGCGTCGACGACGGGGGTGCCGTTCAGCGTCGCCCGGAACACCTCGGCCAGGGCGGTGGTCGGTGCGTGCATCTCGCTGCCGTCGGGCAGCCGCACGGTCGTGCAGTCGCCGGCCGGGGGCGGTGGCTCGGTCGCGTCGGTGTCGTCGACCGGCGGGTCGTCCGGGCCGGGGAGGTCGTCCCCGATCGGACCGTTCTCTGTTGCCGGCAGGTCGAGGGGTTCATCGAGCGCGCTCGCCGATCGGACCGCTGCCGGATCGGGGCGCGCCAGATCGGGCAGTAACCCCGACAGGTTGGGCATTCCGGGCATCGAGGGCAGCCCCGACATCATCGGCGGCGCCGTGAACGGTGTTGTGCTCGGCTGCGGGATGGCCGACGCGGGCTGGACGGGTGCCGCGGCGGCCGTCGGCGCCACGTCGGGCTGCGGCTCGCTCGACGCCAGCAGCGCATTGGCCAGCGCGTCATCGCCGAGATCAGAACCGTACGGCGGCAATGTTTCTGGTGTAGGACCGGGTGGCGCGGCGGCCGCGGCCCGGGCCACCGGCGCCGCTCCGTCCGCAGGGCCCTCGGCCGCGGTCTGGTCGCCGGACCGGTACAGCGCGGTCCATGCCGTGGCCAGCGCCGCCTTCGAACCCGCATCGAGGTCCGCTGATTCGACGACGGCGGCGATCTGCCGGGCCTTTCCGATCAGGAAGCGCTGGAATTCGCGTGCTCCGGCCGCGGTGTCCAAGTCGGTCCGCGTTCGTACCGCAGCCTCGATGTCATCCTGCAGGTCCCGAAGCCGCGCGCTGCCCTCGGCTGCAGTGGCGTGCGCGTTGAGCACGGCGGCAACCACATGCAGGTCCAGCTGTGCGCTGGCCGAATTCTGTTGAGCAAGATCATCTTCGGCCTTCTGGATCGCGGTGACGGAGTCGCCGCGCTGCCCCGGTGACTGCGCCGGCGCAGATATCGGTGCTCCGGTCCTGGCATCGAACAGCTCCGGGTGGTTGGCCCGGATCTTCGCCAGCAGACCGCCCGCGGCGTTCGGGTCGACGACAGTGGCACTGACGGCGCTGATGTCGGCCGGTGTCAGGCCGTGTTTCCAGGCTTCACCATCTCCGGTGCAGGCAGTGATGTGGTCGATCGCGTCGCGCAGATCGCTGAGGGCCGACATCTACCGCGGCCCTTGGGTCAGACCGAGGACACCCGGTAGGAATCTCGAAGCCGTTCCAGCACTTCGGCTTTCGCGGCTGCGTCGGCGGAGGCCCGCTCCACCACAGCCACGATCTCGCGCTGCTTGGCCAGCAGGAAACGCTGGAATTCCAGGGCTCCGGCGGCGGTGTCGGTGGCGAACGCCGACGGGTCGGCACCCAGCGAGGTGGCCACGGTGTCGATCTCGGTCTGGATGTGGTTCAACCGTTCCAGGGCCGAGACGACGACTGCGTGCGCACCGGCGACCGCATCGGCCAGCCGTCGGTCGGCCTCGGAGAGCGCTACGCCCTGCCGCGTCACCGCGTCCAGGCGTGCCGTCACGGCGTCGATCGTCCGACCGGCTTCCTCCGCCATGCCCAGAAAGTACCGGCCGGACCGCGTTCGGACAATTCACCCGGACCGCCCTCATGCCGGTCGCCGGATCGCGATGACGTCGCCCAGCCGGCTGATGCGCACGTTGGCGCCCGCATGCGGAGCCTCGACGACCATGCCGTTGCCGATGGCCATCTGCACATGGCCGGTGTGGGGGAACACGAGGTCTCCTGGCTGGATCTGGGATCGGGGTACGGCGATGCCGTCGTGGATCTGGTCGTAGGTGGTGCGGTGCAACGGAACGCCCGCTTGGTGGTAGGCCCACTGAACCAGGCCCGAGCAGTCGAATCGGTCGGGTCCGGTGGCACCCCAGACGTAGGGCCGCCCGAGCTTGGACAGGGCGGCCCGCACCGCCGCCGCGGCCCGGTCACCCGGCGGCGGCAGACCCCGCGACCTGGCCTGCCGTAGCCGTGCGCGGTATCGCAACAGCCGGATCATCGCAGCGCGGCGCAGGGCGCGGTGCTGGGCCGCCGAGATCACCGTGTGCTGTGCGCGCACTCGGTTCGCACTGCGGCGCAGCGCTTCTCGCTGCGCAATCGGCGATAGTGGCGGGTGGGCGGCGTCCACGCGGGCCTGGTGCAGCAGTCGCGCCGAGGCGGCCCGCGCTTCGGCGTGCTCGCGTCGGGCACCGTCGATGACGGCGGCGAGCTCCCCGTCGGTGTGGGCCGCACTTCGCAGGACCGCTCGGCCGGCGTCGACCTCGCGGCGGTACCGCTCGTGCCCGGCGCCGCCGCCCGTCTGCGCCAGCCGGCCGAACACGCGGTCGTAGTGGTCGGCCTCGGCCGGCACTGGCACCGGCGGTGCGGTGTGCGCGAACAGCCGGTGCGCGCGTTCCAGGATCTCCAGTTCGCCCACCGGTCAGGCAGCGGTGCGCGGGCCGACGTCGGCGACCGGCAGGTGGAACACCACGGCCACCCTCGGCAGCACCGTGTCCTCGGTCCGCTGCAGCAGCGCGGCGTTCTCCGGGAGCTCCCGGGGGCTGATCTCACCGTCGGCGATGCGCCGCAGGGCCTCATGGGCGCGGGCGAGCTCGCCGCGCTTGCGGTATTGGCCGCCGGGCAACTTCACACCCGCCCAGACGCCGTACTCCTCACCCTGTTCGATCGCCAGCCGGGCGCACACGCGCTGCGCGGCCAGCGGGCAGCGGCGCAGGCACAGCGTCCGCGCCTCAACCGCCGAGCGCTCGTAGGCCCGTCCCTTGGCGGTGCCGTCCGTGCCGTCGTCGTCGTTGAAGCCGAACCACAGATCCGGGTTGTCGCTACACGGGTGATTCATGTGAGAACCCTTCGCATTGGAAACAGTGATGGAAGCGTATACACGCTTCAACGTTTTGCGCAAGCATTCGTATATATAAACGTATATGTCGCTTGTTCCGGGAGGTCGTCGGGCCGGCTGTGTACGATCCGACGCATGCCGGGAGCGCGACCATGAGCCGTGAGGCCGCCGGCGCGGCCATTCGGACTCTGCGCGAGGCCCGTGACTGGTCGCTGGCCGATCTGGCCGAGGCCACCGGCGTCAGCATCATGGGACTGAGCTTCCTGGAGCGCGGCGCCCGTAAGCCGCACAAAAGCACAGTTCAGAAGGTAGAAAATGGGCTCGGCGTGCCGCCGGGGACCTACGCCCGACTGGTCGTCGCGGAGAACCCGGCCGCCGAGATGGGCGAGCTGCTCAAGCCCCGGCCCGCAGCGGCGCCCGATTCCATCGTCGTCACCCGCAAGAACGACACCGTCGTCTTCGAGGGGTACGCCGAGGCCCAGATCGAGGCCCTGAACGCGTTGATCGCTCGTCTCCCGTCGCCAACCTCAAATGAATACGAAACGTATATCCGTACCGTCGTCGCGCAGTGCGTCAAGGCCGAACTCCTGACCGCCAACTCCTGGCGGGTGGCGGTCAACGCGGGTGCCGATGCCGACGGACCGTTGTTGGCGCACGTACGCGCCCTCGAGTCGATCCGCGCGTCGTTGATGGGGCTGCTGCCGGAGAGCCTCGCGGCGCAGTTCGACCGTGCCTGCACGGTCGCCGCGCTCCCCGAGGCCGTCCTCGCTGCGTTGCTCGGGATCACCCCCGAACAGCTGTGGGACATCCGCAATCAGGGGCCGGTGCCGCCCGGGGCGCTGGCCCGCATCCGGGCGTTCGCCGCGACTGCCAGCGGCATATCGTGACCGGGTGAGTGAACCGGACGAGCCGACCGCCTTCTTCGATGTCGACGGCGACGCCCTGGTGCCCAGCCCGTGGACGCAGCGGCCGTGGGGGGCCACCGTCAGCGGCCACGTCATGGGCGGCCTGCTCGGCTGGGCGGTCGAACGCGCCGGCGGCGACGCGGATCTGCTGCCCGCCCGTTTGACGGTCGACCTGTCGCGGGCGAGTTCGGTGTTCCTGCGCCGCGGCGACCACCCCGATGGCGAGGTGTGGGGTTCGCCGACCCTCATGCCGCCCATCCCCGACGACAGCGCGGTCTCCGTCGACGAGATGCCGTTCGTGTTATGGGCCTTCGGTTCCGACGCCGAGGCCGGCACCCTGGGCGGCACCGGAGTCGAATGGGAGCTGGCCGGGCTGCGCAAGTTCGCCTGGGTGCGCGAGCTGCGTCCGCTCATCGCCGGCGATCCGATGACGCCATTCGTGCGGGTGGCGCTGGCCGGTGATGTGACCAGCGCGCTGACCCATTGGGGCACAAGCGGATTGCGGTACATCAACGCCGACCTCACCATGACCCTCAGCCGGTTGCCCGACGGCCCGTACATCGGTCTGGCCTCCGACGGCCATCACGGCAGCGACGGGATCGCCGCCGGGTCGGCGACGCTGTTCGACCGGCTCGGAACTATCGGCCACAGCATCGCCATCGCACTGGCCCAGCCGGCCGGTTCGTTCCGCCGACCGCGGCGGTTGGGCCTGAAGTAGCCGCACTGCTCCGTTCGACCAATCCCCGGGAGCCAACCAGTGACCTCCGTCATTCCTGTTCTGATATCGACCGACGAACTGCACCAACAACTTTCGTCGGTTATACCGCGGATCCTCGATATCCGCTGGACCCTGGCCGCCCCCGACGGGTCGGCGGCGTATCGCGCCGGCCACATTCACAGCGCGGTCTACGTCGACCTCGACGCCGAGCTGTCCGATCACACGGTCCCCGGAGGTGGCCGCCACCCGCTGCCCTCCGCGGCGGCACTGCAGGACAGTGCCCGGCGATGGGGTCTGAATCCCGGGGATCCCGTGGTCGTCTACGACGACTGGAACGCGCAGGCCGCCGCCCGCGCCTGGTGGCTGTTGCGCGCCGCGGGCCTGCACGACGTCCGGATCCTCGACGGCGGATGGCCCGCCTGGCAGGCCGCGGGCCTACCCACCGAATCCGGCGACGTCATCCCGCAACCGGGTTCGGTGGTCATCACCGCGCTGGATGCGATGCCGGTCGCCGACGCCGATGAGGTTGCGGTGCAAGCCGGTTCGGCCGGGCATGCGGTACTGGATGCGCGCGCTGCCGCCCGATACCGCGGTGACGAGGAGCCGCTGGACCCGCGGGCCGGCCACATCCCTGGCGCGGTCTCGGCACCCACCACCGACAACGTCACCGCCGACGGCCGATTCAGACCGGCCGCAGATCTACGCACAAGGTTCGCCGAACTCGGCGTGGACCGTATGCCCGTGACGGTGTACTGCGGATCCGGGATCACCGCGGCTCATCAGATCGCCGCGCTGGCGATCGCCGGGTACGAGGCCGCGCTGTTCCCCGGCTCATGGTCGGAATGGTCCAGCGATCCCGCCCGGCCGGTCGCAACCGGTCCGTAGTCCTCGATGGCGAATCGCGTTCCCGCCCAGCTGATCAGAACGGCGGGGGTTGGGGTGGGTGCTCGAGGAGATTGCGTTTGCGTTGAGCGTTGATGCGATAGGTGCGTTGTTGGGTGCGGGTGCTGCGGCGTTTGGGCATCGTGTGCCCGTCCGCCTTCGGTGGGGGCGCAGTGGTGGGTGCGGGTAGTGGCGCGGTGGCGGTATTCCACTGTGGGAACAGCAGGGCGCTCAGGGGCCTGGTGATATAGGTGTGACCAGTGGGCGTCGTGAATTCAATTGTGCCATCTGGGTTTTGCCGATCGGAGAAGCCGGGCCAGAAGGTCTTTACCAGGTGGTGCTTGCGGCAGTACGCCTTGGTGTTGGACGGGTGGGTGGGTCCGTAGGGCCAGGGGACGGTGTGGTCGATGTCGGCGGTGGATGCGCGTCGATCACAGCCCGGGGCGCGGCAGATGAGGTCGCGGTGGCGAATCCAGGTGGCCAGCGACGGGGTGGGCCGATGGCCATTTTGTGGATCCGCGGCGGGTGCCTTCAGGTAGTCGACGGTGGCTCCGCAGGCGACCAGATCGGCCAGCAGGGCAGCGGGGATTATTGGGCCGCCGGGAATGTACCCGGCCGAGTTCCGCCGTTCGGGAGATTCGGGGGCCGCGGACGCGTCGGTCGGAGTCGCGGCGGGTCCGCGGGTTTCCGCCGGGCGGTGCCTGTCACCGTATTCGCGAAGCGCGTCGGCGAAGTCGACGGCGGATGTCGGCGGGTGCTCGCCGTGGATCGCAGTGTCCACCGGGGCGGCCACCGCGTCGGAGTCGGCCATCACGTGGATGGTGATGCTCGAAACGCGACCGTCGTCGACCACTGCGGTACAGGTTTCCCGGCCACACGCACAGGACAACACGAAGTGCCCGGCGCCCAGCGCACCCAGGGAGTCCGCCCGGCGCTGGGCCAGAGTGCGCGGATCGTGAGCGCAGACCATAGCGGCCATCCCGGACAGGCGCGCATCCAGAATCTCGCCGTCGGTGGCCAGCAGCATGGCCCAGATCGATGTCAGTCCGTCGCGATCGTTCTCGGCATCGCCGATCTGGACGTCGCGGTCACGGGCCCGAGAGCGCGTCCGGTGCACCGCGGCTGGATCGACCGCATTGACCCACAGGTCGATGGCCGCTTCCAGTCTTGCCTGCGAGAGCCGTCCCCATCCCGGCGCGGCGGCAGCGATCTTCGCGTCCACGGTGGCGATGGCGTCCCGGTCGAGGATCAGATCGGTCCGCGTGGCCGCGGTGCGTGCGACCTGCAAACTCACTTTCCCCTCGCACAACAGTGCGGTCACCCGCGGTAGCCGGGTGCGCAATTTGAGCGCGAGGTCCATCTGTGTGCTGGCCCGCCCCATCGAGACGTCGAGGGCGGCGCCGATTTCGACACTGGCCGCGTCCCAGTCATCGGTCGCCCAATCGGCGTGTTCCCCACCCAGCCGCCGGGCGGCGAATTCGGCGATGATCACCAGCCGCCGCCCCGCTGCGGCTGCTTCGGCGGCTGCACATTGCGCCATGGTGTCCACCAGCGCCGCATCCGGCAGCCCCACCACGGTGGCCGGCTCCGGCAACTGCTGATCGAACATGTGTGCGATAGTAGTCGATCGGTCCGACACGGCTGGACGTCTACGCGTGGGCTTCCTTCTTCCCGATCGGCAGCACGTGCACGATCGCAAGAACGACGGAGCCGACGATCAGGCCGAGGATGGCCGACGCGGTGGTGTTGACCACCCAGCCCAGGATTCCACCGAATGCGCCGGTGGCCTGATGCACGGCTTCCTCGAGGTGGTGCACCTGGCCGTAGAGCCAGTGCCAGCCGAGCGTGTCGGTGCCGGCCAGCAGGATGTGCCCGCCCACCCAGAGCATCGCCACCGTGCCAATGGTCGACAGTGCGGAAAGCACCATCGGCATCCCGTTCACCAGTGCGCGGCCAACCCGTTGCGCGAGCGCGGACGGGCGCTGCGCCAAGGCCAGGCCGACGTCGTCCATCTTCACAATGCCCCCGACCACGCCGTAGACGGCGACGGTGATCACCAGGGCGACCACGACCAGGATGATCAGCCGCGGCAGGAACGCCTGACTGGCCACCTCATTCAGGGCGATCACCATGATCTCGGCGGACAGGACGAAGTCGGTCCGGATCGCGCTGGCGACCGTCTTGTCCTCGATGCGCTTCTCATCTGCATGGGGTGCTTCGGCGACGGTGACGCCGTGTTCCGCATGGCCCAGGAACCGGCCCCACACCTTCTCGGCGCCCTCGTAACACAGGTACGTCGCTCCGAGCATCAGGATCGGGGTCAGCAGCCAGGGCGCGAACTGGCTCAACAACAACGCCGCCGGCAGGATGAAGAGCAGCTTGTTGCGCAGCGATCCCTTGGCGATGCGCTTGACGATCGGCAGTTCCCGATGCGCGGCAATGCCCTGCACGTACTGCGGGGTGACGGCGGTGTCATCGATCACCACGCCGGCGGCCTTGGCGGTCGCCTTGCCGGCAGCCGCCCCCAGGTCGTCGATCGAGGCGGCGGCCAGCTTCGCCAGCGCGGCGATGTCATCGAGAAGAGCGAAGAATCCGGATGCCATTTGGCTCGCAGGCTACCGGGTCCTATCGACCGTCGTCGTCATGATCGTCTGGAGCATCTCGACGATCTGCTGCTGGCCTGCGCTCGCGGCATCGAACTTGCCGCGCATCACGTCCCCGCGGTGCCTATCCGGCGTTCCCGGGCAGGTGGTAGGCGAACGACTTCTGCTGGCGCTGCCTCATCTTCTCCAGGCACTCATGTTGCTTGCGCGCGTGATAGGCCAGCGGGAAGTAGGTCAACCGGTCCGGCAGCACGCGGTACGCGGTGCGCACCAGCGCGTAGGCCCCGGTGAGTTCGCGTTCCTCGCGGGCACTCCAACTCACCCCGAGCTTGTCGCGCAGTCGGGGGTCGAGGAGCCCGACCACGGACAGATAGTTGAACCTCATGAACGGGCGCATCGCCCGACGCACGACGGGCCGCAGCGGAGCGGGGATCGCCGGCGGCAGGTCCACCCGCCCGGTCTTCAGGTCATTGATCAGACTGAGCGCCTGAGCGTTGCCCTCCAGCGTGGGCACCATCTTCTCGAAGTACTCCTCGAACTCCGCGTGCGTGCGCGGGTAGCCCTGCAGGGGAACATGCAGCAGGCGCGCCAGCCGAAGGTTGTCCCGCAGCAGCTCCTCCTTCTCGGCATCGGTGAAATCCCGGCCGATCAGGAGCCGGCCCGACTGCGAGTTGACGATGTAGCCGGTGGCGATAACCCATTGGTACGCCTCGGGATTCAGCGCACTGATCTGTTTGCCGGTGCGTTCGCTCTTCATCTTCAGCGGTTTGTGGAGGTCGCGCACCCGATTGCCCTCGGCCACCGCCTCGGTACCGCCGTAGATCCACCGCAGCACGGAGTCGACGGAGCGAATCGCACGGCCGGCCGGGTCACCCTGGAAGGCCGCGGAGTACTTGCCGGTGACCTCGCCGATCACCGGGTGCATGGCCTGCATCATGAACGCCGCACCGTCGAGGATGAGGAACGTCCACCGGCCGGTGTGCTCGGCCGTGAGCGAGTCCATGGGGACGAGCTCCGGGGCGCCGGTTGGGTCGTCGTCCAGCTCGGCGACGAGGTCGCTGTCGCGGTTCGCAGTGGCAGTCATCGTTGGCCTACCTCCTTGTTGGGCTGGTGCGAAGGACCGTAATCTGACTCGTAGGTCGCATTCAAGTCGCATAGGAGGACCGCCGTGAACGTTGATCACCGCAGTTCAGGGCAGCGCAAGGCGCCGAAGCAGGAACGTTCTCGCGAGATGGTCGCGAAAATCGTCGCCGCCACGGTGGCCCTGCTGCGCCGAGTGGAACCCGACCAGGTCACCACCAATGCGATCGCCGAGAAGGCCGGCGTCAGCAAGGGCTCGATCTACCAGTACTTCGCCGACAAGGACGCGATCATTGACGCCGCCATCAAGGTGATCGCCGTCGAGGAGGCTCCCGCGATCGAGGAGATGTTGGGCACCATCACCCTGGCCGAACCCGCAGCAGGCATGCACACCGCGATCGACATGCTCATCGACTACACGTTCAAGCACCGCAAGATCATTCGCTACTTCGCCGAACGCCCCGCCCACTTCCGCACCTTCGACGACGTCTCCGGACTGCCCGCCACGCTGCTGACGATGGGCACGGTGCACACCAATCATTACCGCGATCGGTACCGCGACGAGCTGCCGCCCCGCTCGCACGCCTGGCTGTTCTTCAACATGGCCGTCGCCACCACCCTGCGCTACCTCGAGGCCGGCGATCCGATCCCCCTGGAAGACCTGCGGAATGGGCTCAAACTCGCTGCCGGGGGCCTGCTGAAGCCGACGGCGTAGCCGTCGGTCAGCGTTGCCGGGATGACTCGTTCATCGGTTCCGGATCCGTCGCATACCCGATCGGCATCGCCGGGACCCCCGCCCGGGCCGGTTCGGGGTCGGCCTGCCGGTGCAGTTCGCGCAGGTGCTCGGAGTGTCGGGACTCCATCGCGGCAAGGCACGAGCGCACCTCGGTGTGAGCTTGTTCGATCTGCTGGAACATCTGGTCGAGGCGGCGGCTCAGTTGGCCCACCTGATCCTGCAGCGCGGTCACCATCGCGCTGTCGATCTCGGCCGGATCCGTTGCCCCACCGATGTTTTGGAGGCCACGCACAGCGCCGATCGGAATTGCTGGTTCAGGGCCGGCCGGAATGGCCCGGCGGCGCGCGAAGAGGTCGATATCCCGCGCCGAAGGCGCGCCCCGTCGTCGCGCCTCGCGCGGTGCCACCTCGCGGAGCGGTCCGCGCGCAAACAGGGTGTCCTGCACATTCATCACCCGATACGGGTCATTGGTATCGGTGTTCCACTGGCTGACCCAGAAGTGCATGCCGTTCTCCTCGTTGAGGCGGCTCAGCGGCGAGATGTAACCCCCGTACAGCTGTGGGATCTGCCAGCCGAAGGCATAGTCCACGATGTTCGCCCCATCGAGCCAATTGTCTTCGGGCGCTTCGACGGTTCGGGCCTGCTGCCGGTAGTTCAGCCTGTCGAAGTAGGACAACACGCAGTTGCCCTGGATGTAGCGGAAGCACAGCTCACCGAACTGGCCGCCGAGGATCGGGGTCTCCTCGTTGGGAATTCCCCAGTCCCAACGGAATCCGTCCCACCCCCACGGTTCCCACCAGCCGCGCGGGAAGTCACGCACCGGGTTCCGCCACATCCAGATGCCCCGGTCCCGGTGCAATCCGCCGGTCCCGAAAATGTAGACGTAGTCGCCGATCTGGTCGAAGGTGAGCATGACGTTGCCCGGATGGCTGGGATGGCGCAACGTCAATTCGGGTTGCACTTCCCAGGTCAACAGATCGCGACTGCGGTGGAATTCGGTGCGCAGTTCGTTGCCCAAGCCCGCCGTCACCATCACCGCGACGTGCCACCAATCGCCGATGCGGATGAAGTCGCACGGCAGGATTGTCGAATACTCGTGGTTGTTGCGTTGATACGGCCACAGCTGGCGACGAAATGTGTTGGGCTGGATCGATCTATTCGGCCCCGGGATGCCACGCACATTGTAGTTGGTGTCGTACATGACGATCGAGGGCGACTGCGCCACTCCCCCGAATCGCGGGAATTCGAAGTTGTCGCCGAACATCGCGGCAATGGCCTGCCGGTCCGGGTCCCAGCGCATGATGCCCAGATCGGCTCCCTCCATGTGCACCGAGCTGGTGACGCCCGGACCGGTGACGTCGCGCGGTGCGACCGCGGACACCCGGGCCACCGGCCAACCGTTGGTCGGTGGCGCAACGTGCCCCTTCCCGGAGAACAGTTCGTCCCATGTCGTGGCTCCGATCTCGCCGTCGGAGATCAGCCCCCGCTGGGCCTGGAACGCGGCCACGGCGTCGGAGGTCACGTTCCCGAAGTCCCCGTCGACCAGCAGCCCCGCGGCGGCGGCGGCGTTCAGTCGGGCCTGGATGTCGGCCACCTCCGGCCCGGTCGCACCCCGCGCCGTCGACGCGCCCGGATAGGAATGGGCGGTGTGTGTCCGTCCCCGTTCCCGGGTCGCCGTTCCGGTGTACTCCGCCACCTTCTGGTTGAAGTAGTCCCAGGGGAATCCCGCCCCGACATCGGTGTGCGTGCCGACCCCCGTCGCGATCCGGACGCCGTTGTGGTCGGTGATCCCGGATTCGCCGCGCCGGGCCTCCTCGGGGCTGATCACCCGCACCTGCAAGCCGTAGCGGCGCGCGTCACGAACCGCGATGTACGCCGCGACGTCGATCCCCCGCTGCATCCGGTTCAACCACGTCTCGCGCGACCAGCCCGCCTTGGAGCCGGCGAAGGCCAGATTGACCGACTTCGAGTTGCCGGGCTCGAAGACCGAGTTCGCGTAGTACTTCGTATCCACGACGTCGTACACGTGCCCGTCGTTGTCGACGGTGTAGTGGTAGGAGACCGACTTCGGATTGTCCGAGAGATACTGCGCCAGGTTGCGCGCCGAACCGCCCTCACCCGGGCCGTCCTGGGTGTGCAGGACGAACCACAGGACCTCGACGCCGTCGCGGGAACCGCGATACGGACTGCGGATTTCGGTGCTCTCGTCGAAATCGGGCCGGACGGGGATCACCCGGTCGTAGTCCCATTGGCCGAAGTCCTCGGCCAGCACCGCGTTGGAGTCGACGCGGACGCCGTCCACCAGCGGTCCCGGGTTCGATGCGGTGTCGACCACGTCCTGGAAGAGCACGGCTGCGGGTTCGGTGCCACCGTACGACCACGCCTTGGTCTGCCACGCCCATTGCCGCCCCGGGGTCGACGAGTACCCGACGACACGGTCCTGGATCGCCCACGCGCACACCCGGGAATGCCCGTAGATGCCGGTCCGTCCGACACCGAGCACGGAGTTGATCCCGCGGAACCATTCCACGCCGACGTCGTTCCAGGTGTCGAGGTCGATGTCCTCGTCGATGCTGAAGATGATGGGCGCGGTGTCCGGCCCGCCGGCGGCCGCGTGCAGTCGCAGCGCTGACCGGGCGTCCTCGACTCCCCCGTCGAACCCCCGGGTGAAGTCCGACGGCGCCGAGCCACCGGGCTTGCCGTACTGAAAGTTGCTCACGATGTGCAGACCCGCGGCTCGCAGCGAGTCCGCGTACTCGCGCGTCAGGGGCTTGGCCAGGAAGTTCGTCCCCGGCCGCGCCTCCGCGACGTAGCCGACGATGCCGACATAGCCCGCGGCCCTGATCTCTTGCGCGGGAATCGGGCGCGCGGCAAAATCGATGATCCTCATGCATTCCCCCAGTCTCGAATCCCCAAGCTGGCCAGTATATTTCGCGGCACCATCAATGAAGTCAGGCTAGACGCGGGCGCGCAGAGGGACACGAGTAGACGGATACTCGACTCTGCGGGCGCGGGGCGGATCAGTCGGGGACGCCCGCCCGCGCCCTAGGCTACGAGAATGACGAACCGGGCATCGACCGTCGCCGTGCCGACCCTGATATTCCTGGCAGCGATGGCCGCCGGGTGCGGCACCACCACCGGTGCCCCGCAATCTTCGCCGGCCGCCGCGAGCACACCAAAGTCCACCACGGGCGAATCCGCCTCGGCAGCGCCGACGGCCGCCAGCACCACTCCGTCCGGGCCGCCCATCGGCACGGCCACGATGCAGATGCTCGGCACCGGGAGCGGGCCCGTCACCATCCGTTACCAGATCAACGGTGGCCCGGAACAAGTCGACAACAACGTCACCCTGCCCTGGAGCAAGGACTACCCCGTCTACAACGAACTGTCCTCATCGTTCACCGCCGACGGTGCCGGCCAGACCGTACTGGTATGCAGCATCACGATGGACGGAAAGCTGCTCGCCTTCCGCAGCGAACCCAACCCCACCTGCACCTTCGCCTACTGGGGTTGAGCCGATCGCCCTGCGCCTCGCCGATGACCGTGAACGCCGCGGTCTCGGCCGGTCGCAATCGCGCCGCGCCCCGGGACACAGTTTCTCCCCGAACATGAAGTTCGGCGAACCGCTCAATGTGAGCAGTTCAGGTGTGCAGGTCGAATGGCCAAACCATCGAGCGGTTCCACAGACTTTCTCGCCGATTTCCACAGCGTTTTCGGCGGGCGGGACGCGGTGGCACCGGTGGGTTGCCGGGGCTTGGGGGTTGGCTGCTGAGCTCTCGTGACGCAGGCCGAAAAGAGTGGTGCTGTGCGGGGAATTCGGGCCGGCGGTGACCAAGGTCGGCGGTGAGTTGCCGCGCGCCGCGGGTCAACGGCCGCCGTGTCGATGTCGATTCTGGTGAACGCCAGCGGTTTTCCTCGGCGATCCTGCCGGCGTGGGCGCGAAAATCCCCGCAGATGAGTGAGGTGCTGCCGCTGCTGTACCTGCACGGCCTGTCGACCAGCGACTTCGGGCCAGCACTCGAGCAGTTCCTGGGCTCGGGTGCGGGGTTGTCGGCCACCACGATCACCTGGCTCACCGCGCAGTGGCAAGACGAGGCCCGCACGTTTTCCGCCCGAGACCTCTCGGGCACCGACCACGTGTACTTGTGGGTCGACGGCATCCACCTCAAGGTCCGCCTGGACCAGCAGAAGCTGTGCCTGCTGTTGATGCTCGGGGTGCGCGCGGCGCAACCATCAGTTTGACCATCGGACCACTCCATATGTATCAAAACTTATGATTCCACGGATATCGGCGTTGCCTTCCGTCATAACAATGCATAATCGAGCCGTGGACACCAGTGCCGTCCTCGATGCCGGTGAGACGCTGACGACGGAGTTCAAGTCCGCCATCAATGACAAAGACCTGGCGCGCGCAGTCGCCTGCCTCGCAAACGGTGACGGCGGCGTACTCCTAATCGGTGTCGAAGACGACGGGACCGTGGTCGGCGCTGCGCCGCGGCATGGCACACGAACGGATCCCGCCCGAGTTGCCGCGTACATACAAGCCAATACTGAGCCCGCCCTTGCCGTCGACGCCAGTGTCGAAGTGATCGACAGCCGCGAGATCATTCGCATCGACGTCCCCCGAGCGGATCCTGGCCCGATCGGCACCAAGCTTGGCGTATTCACCAGGCGAGTGATCGATACGACCGGGAAGCCAGCCTGCGTCCCGATGACAGCACACGAGATCGTCAGCATGGGCATGGTCATGCGTGGGCAGGACTTCGCCGCCGCAGTTGCACGCGGAGCGGCCCTCGATGACTTAGACCCGAATGAGTTCGACCGCTTGCGCAGCCTCTGTCGAGGCGCTGGCGATGATTTGGGAGAACTGTCCAACAGCGACATACTCCGAGCACTCGGACTCGTTCCGCTCAACGACCCGTTGAGCCTCGGAGCGATCCTGCTGTTCGGAACTGAAGACGCTGTCCGCCGTTGGGTTCCTAACGCGGAGTTTCTGTTCCAGGATCTTCGCCCCGGTGACACCTCGGCCAACACCCGCATCGTTGGTCCGCTACTACGCGCGGCCGAGGCCCTGCGCGACCTCATCGATCGGCGCAACAGCATCACCGAACTCATGGCGGGCATGCAACGCGTAGAGATCTCGCTCATCCCCTCCGTGACACGCCGGGAAGCGCTCGCCAATGCCCTGGTGCACCGCGACTACGCGGCGCTCGGACCCACATCTGTGCAAATCACCGGCACTGAGTTCGTGGTGTCGAACCCGGGTGGCTTCCCTCCCGGCGTCACCACCGCGAACATTCTCGATCAGTCCCGCCCCCGCAGTCCGATACTCGCTGCGGCGTTCAAACGGGCTGGCCTCGTCGAACGTCGGGGCAAAGGCGTCAATGACATGTTCGAGCAGCAACTGCGCGCCGGCCGGGACGTGCCCGACTATTCCCGAAGCAACGCAGAGTCGGTCATGGTCACGGTGCCTCTCGGAAATGCCGACCTCGACCTAGTGAGATTTCTCTTGACCTGGGAGAACCAGCGTCAGCAGCCGCTGAACCTGGACGAGCTTCGCCTTGTCCATGAGGTGAAGTCGTCAGGATCTGCCACGAGCCTAGAAGTCGCCGAGACCCTGGATCTGATTCCGGCGACGGCCAAGAGTCTCCTCGGCCGTCTCGTCGAAGCAGGGATATTGGAATCCCGTGGGGTGGGTCGAAGCCGCAAGTTCCACCTCACCGCGCGCTTCTACGACTTGGCGCAGGATCGCAATGCCTACGTTCGTGTCAAAGGGGCCGACCCCCTCCAACAGGAGCGGATGGTCCTCGATTACGTCAGCGCCTACGGATCAATCAACCGGAGCCAGGCCGCCCAGCTCTGCCAGACAACTCCCGTACAAGCGCGTGCAATGTTGAAACGACTGGTCGACGACGGGCGCCTGACTCTCCAAGGAGAACGCCGCGGGGCCCGCTACGTTCTGACCTAGCCACAAAGTCCTCGACCCGAGAACGGGTCTGTGATTGTGGGGATCTGCCGGCAGAAATCCCCCACGCCCCGCCAGATCCACATCAATCCGACCACCCCCACCAAACACAAAGGTCACGCCCTCTTTCGAGTTCGTGACCTAAGCGCTCGCAGTTCGCGGAACTGCTCAATGTGGGCGAAGGGGGACTTGAACCCCCACGTCCCGAAGGACACTGGCACCTGAAGCCAGCGCGTCTGCCATTCCGCCACTCGCCCGAATGACCGCGGAAGCGTATCACGCACCCCGGCCCGAATCCCAAACCGATCGCAGCTCCTCCCGACCGGCCCTTCCCCCAAGATCAGCGCGCTGACCTGCGACAACACGATTCTCAGAGTTACCACGGTGCCGTCTGGGCACTCCCGCCCGATAACATGCAGGTGAGACAAACACAGGGGCGCGGTAGACGCATGGCCGCCAGCAGATGTCATGCGCGCGGAATAAGAAGGTAGGCGGTGAGATGGGTCTGGTCGAGCGGTTCGACCGCAAGCTGGAATCCACCGTCGAGGACGCCTTCGCCCGCGTGTTCGGCGGTTCGATCGTCCCCGAGGAAGTCGAGGACCTGCTGCGTCGCGAGGCCGACGACGAAGTCCGGACGCTGGCCGGTGGTCACCGGTTGGCTCCCAACGAATATGTCATTACCCTCAGCGTTTCCGACTATCAGAAAGTCCTTTCGGACCGCGATCTCACATCGGACACATTTGCCAAACATCTGGCCGCGTACGTCGGTGAGCGTGGTTGGCAAACGTATGGTGAGGTGGTCGTCCGATTCGAGCAGTCACCGGCCCTGCACACCGGCCAGGTACGCGCGCACGGAGTGGTCAACCCCGACGCGGGCGCCCAGACACCCCCACAATCAGAGCAGGCGTTGACCGCAGAACCAGGAGTACCAGCGATGAGCGACAACCCGACGTACCGCCCCGGCCAGGACCGACCCGACCGGCCCGCCGATGAGTACTACGACGACCGCTACGGGCGCCCGCAGGACGATCCGCGGTATGCCGCCCAGGGCAGCTACGACCAGGGTTACAACCAGCCCCCACGGCCGTCGTACCCGGAGCAGGGGGGCTACCCGCAGTCCTATGAGCAGCGGCCGCCATCCGGTTACGGTCCCGCGCCGTCGTACGACCAGTACCGCGGCGGCTACACCCCCCAGGGCGGACCCCAGGGCTACGGCGCTCCCCAGGGCCAGCCGCAGGGCGACTACGGCGATTACGGCCGCCCGCCGGCTCCCCGTCCCGACGAGTACCGCCAGTCCTACCCCGACCAGGGCTATCCGGACCAGGGCTACAACGCTCCCGCGTCCTATGACCGGCCCGATTACGGTCGTGCCCCCGGTGGCTACGGCGAACCGGGCCGCGGTCCCGCCGACTACGGCGACTACGGCCAGCCCCCCGCCCCGGCGGGCTACGGCGGCTACGGCCAGGGCGGCCAGACCGATTACCGGCCGGCTGGCGTCGGCGCCGCGGTCACCCTGCAGCTCGATGACGGCAGCGGCCGGACGTACCAGTTGCGCGAGGGTGCCAACGTGGTGGGCCGCGGCCAGGACGCCCAGTTCCGCCTGCCGGACACCGGCGTCTCCCGCCGGCACCTGGAAATCCGCTGGGATGGCCAGGTGGCGCTGCTGAGCGACCTGAACTCCACCAACGGCACCACCGTCAACAACGCGCCGGTGCAGGAGTGGCAGCTGGCCGACGGGGACGTCATCCGGCTCGGCCACTCGGAGATCGTCGTCCGGGTCCACTGATCCCGCCGGTCCGGCCCGGGCGGAGCCGGGCGAGCTTCCCGTACCGCTGGTGGTCGCCAAAGTATCGTGACGTTGCCGCCGCGAACCGAGGGCGACATCAAGGGAAGGACGGCCAGATGCAGGGACTGGTTCTGCAGCTGTCCCGTGCCGGATTCCTTCTCCTGCTGTGGGTGTTCATCTGGTCGGTGTTGCGGATCCTGCGCACCGACATCTACGCCCCCACCGAAGCGGTCATGGTCCGCCGCGGCATGGCGCTGCGCGGGACCCTGCTGCCCAACCGGCAGCGGCGCACGACGCCGAGGTACCTCGTCGTCACCGCGGGCTCCCTGGCCGGCACCCGGATCACGCTCGGCTCACAGCCGGTGCTGATCGGCCGGGCCGACGATTCGACGCTGGTGCTCACCGACGACTACGCGTCGACGCGGCACGCACGACTCTCCCAACGCGGGTCGGAGTGGTACGTCGAAGATCTAGGCTCGACGAACGGTACCTACCTCGACAGGGCAAAGGTGACTACGGCGGTACGAGTTCCGATCGGGGTGCCGGTCCGCATCGGCAAGACGGCGATCGAGTTGCGCCCGTGACGCTCGTACTGCGCTACTCCGCCCGCAGTGACCGCGGCCTGGTGCGCGCCAACAACGAAGACTCGGTCTATGCCGGTCCACGGCTGCTGGCCCTGGCCGACGGGATGGGCGGGCACGCCGCCGGCGAGGTGGCCTCCCAGCTCGTGATCGCCGCGCTGGCCCACCTCGACGACGACGAGCCCGGTGGCGATCTGCTCTCCAAACTCGACGACGCTGTGCACCAGGGCAACTCGGCCATCGCCGCCCACGTGGATGCCGAGCCCGAACTCGAGGGCATGGGCACCACGCTGACCGCGATCCTGTTCGCGGGCAACCGACTCGGCCTGGTCCACATTGGCGACTCCCGCGGCTATCTGCTGCGCGACGGCGAACTGACCCAGATCACCAAGGACGACACGTTCGTCCAGACCCTCGTCGACGAGGGTCGCATCACCGCCGAGGAAGCCCACAGCCATCCGCAACGCTCGTTGATCATGCGCGCGCTGACCGGCCATGAGGTGGAGCCCACCTTGATCGTGCGGGAAGCCCGCGCCGGGGACCGCTACCTGCTGTGCTCCGACGGCCTGTCCGACCCGGTCAGCCAGGAGACCATCCTCGAGGCCCTGCAGATCGAGGGTGTGAACGAAAGTGCCGACCGGCTGATCGAATTGGCGTTGCGCGGCGGCGGCCCGGACAACGTCACCGTCGTCGTCGCCGATGTGGTCGACTTCGACTACGGCCAGACCCAACCGATCCTCGCCGGCGCCGTGTCCGGCCACGACGACGACAGCGCGGCTCCCCCGGACACCGCCGCGGGTCGGGCCTCGGCCATCACGGCTCGGCCGGCAGCTGCCAAACGTGTTGTGCCACAACAGGAGATCACCGCCAAGAAGCCGCGGTCGCGGCGCCGGATGCTCATCGCCGCCGTGGTGGTCGGGCTGTTCCTGCTGGCCGGCCTGGCCGTTGGCCGCGAGATCATCCGCAACAACTACTACGTCACCGCGCACGACGGCACCGTGTCGATCATGCGCGGCATCTCCGGCTCGATCCTGGGCATCCGCATGCAGAATCCCTATCTGCTGGGCTGCCTCAACGACCGCAACGAGCTGTCGCAGATCAGCTACGGCCAGCCGGTGGAGAACCTGGACTGCCGCCTGATGAAGCTGCAGGACCTGCGGCCGTCGGAACGCGCGCAGGTTGCCGCGGGCCTACCCGGCGGCTCGCTCGACGACGCCATCGGGCAACTTCGCGAACTGGCCCGCAGTTCGGTTCTGCCGCCCTGCCCCGAAGCGCCCCCCACCCCGGCGCCTACCCCCACGCCGACCCCGGCGCCGCCGAGCACTCCCAGATCCGCACCGGGACAAGAGGATTCGCCGGCCTCGGCTCCGCCGCCGTCCCCGTCGCCCACCCTGACCGCCCTGCCCGCGCCACCACCGGAACCGGGTACCGACTGCCGGGCGGCGGCATGACCCGCCGGCGGCTGGGGACACCATGACCACCGCACCGCAGTCGCCGGTGGCGCTCACCCCGCCGCTGCCGAACCGGCGCAACGCCGAACTGTTCCTGCTGTGCTTCGCCACGGTCATCACCGTGGTGGCCCTGCTGATCGTCGAGATCAACCTGGAGCAGGGCCTGTCCTGGGATCTGCTCGGCTATACCGGCTCGTTCCTGGCTCTCTTCGTCGTCGCGCACCTGGCCATCCGCCGCTTCGCGCCCTACGCCGACCCGCTGCTGCTGCCGGTGGTCGCCGTCATCAACGGGCTCGGCCTGGTGATGATCCACCGGCTCGACCTGGCCAACGGCGGCCAGCTCCCCTATGACGGCCCCAGCGCCGGGCAGCAGACGTTGTGGACCCTCATCGGCGTCGGCGCGTTCACCGCTGTCGTCGTCCTGCTGACGGATCACCGGCAGCTGTCCAGCTACGGCTACGTGTGTGGACTGACCGGTCTGATCCTGCTCGCCATTCCGGCGCTGCTGCCATCCCATTTCTCCGAGGCCGGCGGGGCCAAGATCTGGATTCGCCTGCCCGGCTTCTCGATCCAGCCTGCCGAGTTCTCCAAGATCCTGCTGCTGATCTTCTTCGCGTCGGTGCTGGTGTCCAAGCGCGACCTGTTCGCCAGTGCGGGCACGCACGTGCTCGGCATGGACCTGCCCCGGCCGCGCGACCTGGCGCCGCTGCTGGCCGCCTGGGCCATCTCGGTCGGTGTGATGATCTTCGAGAAGGACCTCGGCACGTCGCTGCTGCTGTACGCGTCGTTCCTGGTGATGGTCTACATCGCCACCGAGCGGTTCAGCTGGGTCGTCATCGGCCTGGCCCTGTTCGGCGCGGGAGCCGTTGTCGCATATCACCTTTTCGCCCATGTCCGCGTTCGCGTGCAGACCTGGCTGGACCCCTTCGCGGACCCGGACGGCGCCGGCTACCAGATGGTCCAGTCGATGTTCAGCTTCGCCACGGGCGGGGTCTTCGGCACGGGGCTGGGCAACGGGCAACCCGGCAACGTCCCGGCCGCCTCCACCGACTTCATCATCGCCGCCATCGGCGAGGAGCTGGGACTGGTCGGCCTCGCAGGGGTTCTCATGCTCTACACCATCGTCATCGTCCGCGGCCTGCGCACCGCGATCGCGGTGCGGGACAGCTTCGGCAAGCTGCTGGCCGCCGGCCTGGCGTCCACGCTGGCCATCCAGCTGTTCATCGTGGTCGGCGGCGTCACCAAGCTCATCCCGCTGACCGGCCTGACCACGCCGTGGCTGTCCTACGGCGGTTCGTCGCTGCTGGCCAACTACGTCCTGCTGGCGCTGCTGGTCCGGATCAGCCACGCCGCCCGGCGGCCCATCGTCACCGGGCCCATCCCCCAGCAGCCGATCGCCGTCGCGCGAACCGAGGTGATCGACCGGGTATGAACACCTCATTGCGGCGCATCTCGATCACCGTCATGGCGCTGATCGTGCTCCTGCTCGTCAATTCCACTGTCACACAGGTGTTCCGGGCCGACGGGCTGCGCGCCGATCCACGCAACCAGCGGGTGCTGCTCGACGAGTACTCCCGGCAGCGCGGCCAGATCACCGCCGCCGGCCAGTTGATGGCCAACTCGGTGTCCACCGACGGGCGCTTCCGCTATCTGCGGGTCTATCCGAATCCCCTTGTGTACGCGCCGGTTACCGGTTTCTATTCGCTGACCTATTCGAGCAGCGGGCTCGAGCGGGCCGAGGACACCGTTCTCAACGGCTCCGACGAGCGGTTGTTCGGGCGCCGTCTCGCCGACTTCTTCACCGGGCGCGACCCGCGCGGCGGCAACGTCGACACCACCATCGTGCCGCGGGTCCAGCAGGCCGGCTGGGACGCCATGCAGCAGGGCTGCCCCGACGGCCCCTGCAAGGGTGCGGTGGTTGCCGTCGAACCGTCCACCGGCCGGATCCTGGCCCTGGTGTCCTCCCCCAGCTTCGACCCCAACCTGCTGTCGTCCCACGACCTTTCCGCGCAGTCGGCGGCCTGGCAGCAGTTGCGCGACGACCCGAACTCGCCGTTGACCAATCGCGCCATCTCCGAGCGCTACCCGCCGGGCTCGACGTTCAAGGTCATTACCACCGTCGCCGCCCTGCAGAACGGCCTGACCGAGGACGAGCAGCTGACCGCGGCGCCGTCCATCCCGCTGCCGGACAGCACGGCCACCCTGGAGAACTATGGCGGCACCCCGTGCGGTTCCGGTCCGACGGCATCGCTGCACGAGGCGTTCGCCCGGTCCTGCAACACCGCGTTCGTCGAACTCGGCCTGCGCGTCGGTGTCGACGCGTTGCGGTCGGCTGCCGGTTCGTTCGGCTTCGACTCCGAGCCCGACCCCATCCCGCTGCAGGTCTCCGAATCCACCGTCGGACCCATCTCGGACCGGGCCGCGCTGGCGATGTCGAGCATCGGCCAGAAGGACGTCTCGGTGACGCCCCTGCAGAACGCGCTGATCGCCGCGACCATCGCCAACGGCGGCGTGATGATGCGTCCCTTCCTGGTGTCCAGCCTGAAAGCACCTGACCTGGCCAACCTGGCCGCCACGATTCCGATCCAGCAACGTCGTGCGGTGTCTCCGCAGGTCGCGACTAAACTCAGAGATTTGATGGTCGCCGCCGAGCAGAACACACAGCAGAAAGGGGCTATCCCCGGCGTGCAGATCGCATCCAAGACCGGTACCGCCGAGCACGGCGCCGATCCCCGCAACACCCCACCGCACGCGTGGTACATCGCATTCGCGCCCGCGCAGGCACCGAAGGTGGCGGTCGCCGTGCTGGTGGAGAACGGCGGAGACCGGTTGTCCGCCACCGGCGGCGCGGTCGCGGCCCCCATCGGCCGGGCCGTGATCGCCGCGGCCCTACAGGGAGGATCGTGATGGGCCCCCGAAGGCGACCGCGCGTGGGAGACGAGTCATGAGCCCCCGCGTCGGCGTGACCCTGTCCGGCCGCTACCGCTTGCAGCGCCTGATCGCCACCGGCGGCATGGGCCAGGTGTGGGAAGCCGTCGACAGCCGGCTGGGCCGGCGGGTCGCCGTCAAGGTCCTCAAGGCCGAGTACTCCTCGGATCCGGAGTTCGTGGAACGCTTCCGTGCCGAGGCCCGCACCGTCGCGATGCTCAACCATCCGGGTATCGCGGGCGTGCACGATTACGGCGAAACGGAGATCGACGGCGAGGGCCGCACCGCCTACCTGGTGATGGAACTCGTCAACGGCGAACCGCTGAACTCGGTCCTCAAACGCACCGGCAGGCTGTCGCTGCGGCACACCCTGGACATGCTCGAGCAGACCGCCCGTGCGCTGCAGGTCGCGCACGCCGCGGGTCTGGTGCACCGCGACGTCAAACCCGGCAACATCCTGATCACGCCCACCGGGCAGGTCAAGCTCACCGATTTCGGTATCGCCAAGGCCGTCGACGCCGCCCCGGTGACACAGACCGGAATGGTGATGGGCACCGCGCAGTACATCGCGCCCGAGCAGGCGCTGGGGCATGACGCGACCGCGGCCAGCGACGTGTATTCGCTGGGAGTTGTTGGCTACGAGGCGGTTTCGGGTAAGCGGCCGTTCACCGGCGACGGTGCCCTGACGGTGGCGATGAAACATATCAAGGAGAACCCGCCGCCATTGCCGGCCGACGTGCCGCCCGAGGTCCGCGAGCTCATCGAGATCGCGCTGGCCAAGAACTCCAGCATGCGTTATCGCAACGGCGGCGCGTTCGCCGACGCCGTCGGGGCCGTGCGCGCCAAGCGCCGGCCGCCGCGGCCCAACCACACCCCCAGCATCGGGCGTGCGGCACCGGCGGCCATCCCGTCGACCGGCACCGCCCGGCCCGTCGCCGAAGCCCGGCCCGCACCCGCGGCGCGGCCCCGCACCCAGACTGGCACCCACCGGCCCCCGCCGGCGCGCAGCACGTTCTCCCCCGGGCAGCGCGCGCTGCTGTGGGCGGCCGGCGTCCTCGGCGCGCTCGCGATCATCATCGCGGTGCTGATCGTGATCAACGCCCGCAATGACAACCTTGATCAGAACCAGACCCCGTCGACGGTCACCGAGACCACCATGGCGCCACCGGGCAGCCCGGCCCCGGCGCAGCCGACGGACTGGACCGAACAACAGCCCCGCACGCGGGTATCCCCGCACATCATTCCCGTTCCGCCCGGCCCCAGCGAGACAGCCACATGACGCAGCCCCAGCCACCCCAATACCTTTCCGACCGTTACGAACTCGGGGAGATCCTCGGATTCGGCGGGATGTCGGAGGTCCACAAGGCCCGCGACACGCGCCTGCACCGCGACGTCGCGGTGAAAATCCTGCGTGCCGACCTGGCCCGTGATCCGAGTTTCTACCTACGCTTCCGCCGCGAGGCCCAGAACGCCGCCGCCCTGAACCACCCGGCGATCGTCGCGGTGTACGACACCGGCGAGGCCGAGACCGGGTCGGGGCCGCTGCCCTACATCGTGATGGAGTACGTCGACGGGGTGACGCTGCGCGACATCGTGCACACCGACGGTCCGATCCCGGCGCGCCGGGCCATCGAGATCATCGCCGACGCCTGTCAGGCGCTGAATTTCAGCCACAACCACGGCATCATCCACCGCGATGTCAAGCCCGCCAACATCATGATCAGCAAGAGCAACGCGGTCAAGGTGATGGACTTCGGAATCGCACGGGCACTTGCAGATTCGCACAGCGTTACCCAGACCGCGGCCGTCATCGGCACCGCGCAGTACCTCTCTCCCGAGCAGGCCCGCGGCGACTCCGTCGACGCCCGTTCGGACGTCTACTCGCTGGGCTGCGTGCTCTACGAAATCCTCACCGGGGAACCACCTTTCGTTGGCGACTCACCGCTGGCGGTGGCCTACCAGCACGTGCGCGAGGATCCCGTCGCGCCATCCAAGCGCAACCCCGCCATCGGGCCCGAGCTGGACGCGGTGGTCCTCAAGGCGCTGGCGAAGAACCCCGACAACCGCTACCAGACCGCCGCCGAGATGCGTGCCGACCTGGTTCGCGTCCACAACGGCGAAGCGCCCGAGGCGCCCAAGATCCTGACGGACGACGAACGGACCTCGCTGCTGGCCGCCAACTCCGGCCGGGGCCTGGCCGACACGGATCAGATTCCGCGCCAGGGCAATCCGTACGACGACCGCCGGGCCGGGTGGTCGGTCGCGCGCTGGCTGACCGCACTGGCCGTGCTCGCGGTCCTCACCGTCGCCGTGACCGTCGCCATCAACACGTTCGGCGGCGGCACGCGCCAGGTGCAGGTGCCCGACGTCAAGGGCCAGGTGTCCGCCGATGCAGTGGCCACGCTGCAGAATCACGGGTTCCGGACCAACACCCTGCAGAAGCCGGACTCCGTGGTACCGCCCGACCACGTCATCGGCACCGACCCGGCCGCCAACACCTCGGTGAAGGCCGGCGAGGAGATCACGGTCAACGTCTCCACCGGGCCCGAGCAGCGCGAGGTCCCCGATGTCGCCACGCTCAGTTACGGCGATGCGGTGCAGAAGCTCAAGGCGGCCGGCTTCAGCGTGTTCAAACAATCGAACGCGCCGTCGACGCCCGAGCAGAAGGACAAGGTGGTGGGCACCAGTCCGCCGGCCAACCAGACCTCGGCGATCACCAACGAGATCACCGTCATCGTCGGTTCGGGCCCGGAGAGCAAGGAAGTCCCCGACGTCACGGGTCAGACGGTGGCGCAGGCGCAACAGAACCTCACGGTCTACGGCTTCACCAAGGTCACGCAGGTCGACGTCGACAGTCCTCGCCCCGCCGGCACCGTGCTGAGCACCAACCCGGCCACCGGACAGAGCGTTCCGCTGGACACCATCGTGGAGTTGCGGGTGTCCCGCGGCAACCAATTCACAATGCCGGACCTGACCGGCCAGTTCTGGGACGACGCGTTTCCCAATCTGCGGGCACTCGGCTGGACCGGATCGCTCATCAAGGGCGCCGACGTGCCGAACAGCGGTCAGCGCAGCGCGGCGGTGGTGACGCAGAGCCCGGCGGCGGGCAGCGGGGTCAACTTCGACGCACCGATCACGCTGGCGTTTGCGCAGTAGCCGCCCGCACAGTATCTGCAATCTCGAGTTCCAGTCGGCGCACCAGATTCTCGTCGGGTGCCGCACCGCACACCGCCAGCCAGTTGGCCAGCATCCGGTGACCGCCCTCGGTGAGGATCGACTCCGGATGGAACTGCACTCCGTGGATCGGCAGTTCGGTGTGCCGCACTCCCATGATGACGCCGCTGCGGGTGCGTGCGGTGACCTCGAGTTCGGCCGGGACCGTCTCCGGCAGGATCGTCAGTGAGTGGTACCGCGTTGCCGTGAAAGGGTCCGGAAGGCCTTGCAGCACACCAACATTCGTATGAAAGACGGTGCTGGTCTTGCCGTGCAGCAATTCCGGGGCACGGTCGACGGTGGCACCGAACGCCACCCCGATCGCCTGGTGGCCCAGGCACACGCCGAGGAGAGGAGTGCCCGTCGCCGCGCTGGCCCGCACCATCGGGATGGTGGCGCCGGCGCGTTCCGGTGTGCCCGGGCCGGGGGAGAGCAGCACCCCGTCGTACTGCCCGGCGACGGCGTCGGGGTCCGCCAGGCGATGGTCGTCGTTGCGCCAGACCTCGGCAGCCACGCCCAGCTGCCCCAGATACTGGACCAGGTTGAACACGAAGCTGTCGTAGTTGTCGACGACCAAGACGCGCATCGGCCCAGGCTACCGGGTGGGTTCAGTAGGGGATCGGTCCGGCGGGCTGCGCGTAGCGCATGCGGACCGGCTCGTCGTAGCCGGCAACCCGGACGTCGTCGCGGGCGTCCTCGGTGTAGCCGAGCCCGAACCGGACCACGTACTGCTTGTAGAGCGTGACCAAGGGAGCGGCGGCCAGGGCCGCCCGCATCGCGGCCACGTCACCGATTGCCGTCACCGTGTAGGGCGGGCTGTAGGTGCGACCGTTGAGCAGCAGGGTGTTACCGACACAGCGCGGCGCGGACGTGCCGATCAACCGCTGGTCCTGCATCTGGACGGCCTCGGCGCCGGCGCTCCACAGCGCGTTGAGCACGGCCTGGACGTCCTGCTGGTGCACCACCAGATCGTCGGGGGCCGCGTCGCGCGGGAAGCGGCCGTTGGCGTCGCGTTGTGCGTCGGTGAGGGTGATGACCAGACCGGGACCGTGCACAGGGCCGAGCCGAGCGGCCAGCTCTTCGGCCCGGGCCTGCATGGCGGCCAGCGCCAGGTTCGACGACCGGCCGTGGGTGTTGTCGAGTTGTCCGGCCAGGGCGTCGCGCTGCGCATTGAGGCGCTCCACTGCGGCCTGCGCCTCGCGGACCATGTCGACCAGGCGGGGGGAGTCGCTGCTGCGGATCTCCGTGCCGCCGGACACCCCGTGGGTGGCCGCCAGCAGCAGGCCCGCCAGCAGGCACACCACCGGGACGCCCCACCGCCACGGCGAGCGTGCGGCGTCGCTGGTGCGGGCCATTTGCTCCTCCCGGGGATTCCGGCTTTGGGGCTGGACTCGGCTAATCTCATAGCCAGCCTCATATCCTGACTCCGAAGATATCCCCTCAGAAGGTTGCCATGCCCAAGTCCAAGGTCCGCAAGAAGAACGACTTCACCGTCAACCCCGTCTCGCGTACCCCGGTAAAGGTCAAGGCCGGTCCTTCGAGTGTGTGGTTCGTCGTTCTGTTCTGCGGCTTGATGCTGGTCGGGCTGGCCTGGCTGCTGGTCTTCCAGCTGGCCGGCTCGGAGCTGTCCTGGATGAGCGATCTGGGTCCGTGGAACTACGCGATCGCATTCGCTTTCATGATCACGGGGTTGTTGCTCACGATGCGCTGGCACTGACGCCGATCGGCCGCGATACGCCGTGCCCGGGTGAGGGATTGGTCACAGTTTGCCGCCAGCTCCCGAGCAGGCAATCACACGCGTGTTATTCATCCCCATTGTTGATAGCGTCTGTGGATAACCGCATTAGTCTTGGTAAGATGGCCTATGTATCCACAGCAGCAGACTCATTGGCAACCGAGGACGCGCGGCATCCTGGCATTCGCGGCACTCGGCCTGATCCTGGCCATCGTCGGTGTGACCGGAATCACAGATCCGCCGGGCCGGGCGCTGAGCGGCGTTGCCGCAGTCGGCCTGCTCATGTTTGCAATCACCGCCCTGCGGGCGCGGCCCAAGCTGGCGATCACGGCCGAAGGTCTGGCCCTTCGCGGACCGTTGCGCACCACCACGCTGCACCGGGCGGACATCACCCGGATCCGGATCACCGAGATCCGGCGGATCGGACGCAAGGTACGGCTGCTGGAGATCGACACCGCCGATGACCGGCTGTACGTACTCACCCGGTGGGATCTGGGTACCGACCCGCTGGACGTGCTCGACGCACTGACCGCGGCCGGCTACGCGGGCTGAAGCCCGCCATTCCCGCGACCGTGCGTGTCGGTCCGCAACACGCCGTGCCGAGCCGTGCTCTTATGCACGCTCGGCGTCAGCCTCAGCGTCAGGAAATGGTGATCGACTCGATGACGACCGGCTCGACCGGACGGTCGTTGCGGTCCACTGCGGTGGTGGCGATCGAGTCGACCACCCGCTGCGAATCGGGGTCGACGACCTCGCCGAAGATGGTGTGCTTCCGGTTCAGATGCGGCGTCTTGCCCACCGTGATGAAGAACTGCGACCCGTTGGTACCTGGGCCGGCATTGGCCATCGCCAGCAGGTACGGCTTGTCGAACTGCAGCTCCGGGTGGAACTCGTCGGCGAACCGGTAGCCCGGGCCGCCGCGACCGGTGCCGGTCGGGTCGCCGCCCTGGATCATGAATCCGTCGATGACGCGGTGGAATACCGCGCCGTCATAGAACGGTCCGGAGTTGCTTCCCGAAGCATTCAGTTCGGAGTACTCCTTGGTGCCCTGCGCCAGGCCGGCGAAGTTCCCGACGGTCTTGGGGGCGTGGTTACCGAACAGCGCGATCTTGATGTCGCCGCGGTTGGTGTGCAGTGTCGCGGTGCCGGTCTGAATGGGGCTCGTGGTCACGGGAAGCCAGTGTGCCATCTCCGGATCGACGGGTCCGATGCACCCTGTGCTCCGGCCCCGCCCCGGGCGCGTTCGCTCACATGATCGCCGCGATGGTGGCAGGGTGAAGGGCGCCCGCCCCGGCCCCAGAGAGGAAGCCATGGAGACCGACACCGACATCCAGCTGACCCCCGCACGACGGCTCACCCGAGGACTCGCCCGAACTGCCGCCGGTCCGGTCGACATCACGCGCGGGGCGCTCGGACTCGTCGCGCAGTCGGTCGGCGCGACGTTCGGCGGGCTCCGCCAGCAGTACCGAAAGAGTCAGGCGCGCAAGGAACTTCGTCACGAGCTCGCCGATGCCAAGAGTCTGGTGGCCCACGAGTTCGCCGACGTCAAGCAGGCCGTGCAGGAGTTGGCCGAGTCAAAGGGCGGCCGGGGCCCGCGACGTAAGCGCCTACTGATCGCCGCCGCGGGGGTAACCACGCTGGCCGGGGGAGCGGCGCTGTTCTCCACGATCCGGCGTTCCCAGCGCCGCTCGGAGCCCTCGCCGCTGCCGCCGAGCGTTCCCGTCGAACCCAAGCCCTGACCGGACTCGTTACCGCGCCTGCTCCCACACGTCCACACCGTGGACGGGCCGGCCATGGCCGGGCAGCAGGTGCTCGACCCGCAGCCCCCGCAACCGGCGTTCACTTCGCCGTGCCGCGGCATCGTCCACCGTCTCCGGGGTGAACCAGGCCCGCCCCCGAGCCGTCAGCACGGCGTCGCCCGACAACAGCGTCGCACTGTCCGCGTGCCACAGCGCGAGCGAATCGTCGGTGTGACCCGGCACGTACAGCACTTCCCAGTCGGGCGCCCCGGGCACGAGCTGGCCGTCCTGGAGTGGCCGGGCGGGCTCGAGCAGTTCGCCGACCATCCCCTTCGATCCGCCGAAGCCGGCCACGGAGGCGCCCCGAACCAGACCGGTGAGTCCGGCCTGATCGAACGGCTGATTCAGCAGGGTCGGCCACGGCGGGGGACCAGGTCGTCACGGTTCGACCGTGGACGAGGGAAGAACTTGTGGAGCCTAGGAGATTCGAACTCCTGACATCTGCCTTGCAAAGGCAGCGCTCTACCAACTGAGCTAAGGCCCCTGGGGGTGGTCGTCGGCGGAGTGCCACACCTCGCGGTGCCGCAGCCGGCGCACGGTCACCGCCGCCGCGAGGACGGTCAACAACGCGAGAACCCGCTTCACGGTGCACCTTCCTGCCTGCCGACTTCACAGGCTCACCGTGGGCCTAGGAGGACTCGAACCTCCGACCTCTTCGTTATCAGCGAAGCGCTCTAACCGCCTGAGCTATAGGCCCGTACACGGGTACGACCGAGCGACGAGATTACCGCACCAGGGGCCGCGCTCCCAAACCGATCAGTCGAGTCGACGCAGGCGACGCGAGAAGCGAACGGCGCCGGAGGAGCGAGACAATCAGATCTAGTCGCGGTCGGCCAGGGTGACCTCGACGCCGCCGACGATGTCAGTGCTCAGGTTGTAGACGAACGCGCCGATGGTGGCCATCGCGGTCAGCAGGATGATGTTGAGCAAACCGATCAACAGCGCGCCACCGAAGATGGACCCGGCCGAAACCAGTTCGCCGCCGCCGCTGTTGCTGGTCAGCAGATCCCCGACGTTGCTGTTGAGCTTGCTCCACACGCCCATGCCGCCGAGCACCAGATAGAGGAACGCCACGGCGATCATCCACACGAAGAACAACGCCACCGACAGTAGGGCCGACACCTTCAGCGCGCTCCACGGATCCACCCGCCGGATCTGCATGGTGGCGCGCACCGGTCCGCCGCTCTTGGAACGCGGTCCGACCTGGATCCGGCTGCCGGCGCTCGGCGTCCGATCCGGGGCCGTGCTGGGTGCCTCGGACTGATGCTTCGGTGGGCGCGGCAACGGACCCGACAGGTCCGGAAGTTCGCTGCCGTAGTCGGTCGGCCGCGCCACCTCGACGCGGGTGGGTGCCGGATCCGGTTCTGCCACAACCGGTTTCGTTGCCTGGAAGGCGGCCGGAGCGGCAGTGCCGGTGATGTAACGGCTGGCCCGGGCTTCCACGGGCACCCCGGTCGACTGCGCTGGGGGCGGCGGTGTGGTGGCCACCGTCGGAGCCGTCGGAGCTGCTGGCGGCGCCACGGCCGGCGGGCGGATTTCGATCCGAGCCGTCGTCTCGGCGGGGCGCGGCGCCGGCTGCGGACCCCGCGCTGCGGCGCGCTGCCACGGCGGTGCCTCGGTGGTCTCGCCGGACCCGCTCCCAGTCGTGGCCGCGGTCGCGCCCTCGCCCGGTTCGTTCGGTGAACTCACCCCATGCTCCTCACGTCAGCCCCGCCCGGCCTACACGTCACCGGCGTCGGGAGCGGCGTCCTCAATATCCGCGCCGTCTTCGGAGACATCTTCGTCGGCATTGCGCGCGATTGCCAGCAGAGTGTTGTCCTCGCCGAGATTCATCAGCCGCACACCCTTGGTCTGGCGGCCCGCCTTGCGGACCTGCCGCGCCGCCGTGCGGATCACCCCGCCGCCGGACGTGATCGCATACAGCTCGCTGTCCTCGTCGACGATCAGGGCGCCCACCAGTCGGCCACGCTTGGTGTCGTACTGGATGGTCAAGATGCCCTTACCGCCGCGGCCCTGGACCGTGTACTCCTCGATATCGGTGCGCTTGGCGTATCCGCCCGAGGTCGCCACCAGCAGATACGTGCCCTCGCTGACCACATTGAGGGACAGCAGCCGGTCGTCGGCGTTGAACCGCATGCCCTGCACACCGGAGGTGGCGCGGCCCATCGGCCGCAGCGCCTCATCGGTGGCCGAGAACCGGATCGACTGACCGTTGGCGCTGACCAACAGCAGGTCGTCCTGGGCCGAGCACAGCACCGCGCCGACCAGTTCGTCGCCGTCGCGCAGGTTCACCGCGACGATGCCGCCCGAACGGTTCGAGTCGAAATCGGACAGCTTCGACTTCTTCACCAGACCGTTGCGGGTGGCCAGCACCAGATACGGCGCATCCTCGTAGCTCTTGATCTGGATGACCTGGGCGATGCGTTCCTCGGGCTGGAACGCCAGCAGGTTGGCGACGTGCTGGCCGCGCGCCGTGCGGGAGGCCTCGGGCAGGTCGTACGCCTTGGCCCGGTAGACCCGGCCCTGCGTGGTGAAGAACAGGATCCAATCGTGGGTGGAGCAGACGAAGAAGTGGTTGACGATGTCGTCCTGCTTGAGACCGGCACCCTGCACGCCCTTACCGCCGCGCTTCTGGCTGCGGTATAGGTCGGTCTTGGTGCGTTTGGCGTAGCCGGTCTCGGTGATCGTGACGACGACATCCTCGCGCTGGATGAGGTCCTCGTCGGTGACGTCGCCGTCTGCGGCGATGATCCGGGTTCGCCGGTCGTCGCCGTGCTTGTCGGCGATCTCCGCGAGCTCATCCCGGACGATCGCCCGCTGCCGCTCCGGCTTGGCCAGGATGTCCTCGAGGTCGGCGATCTCGAGTTCGATCTTGGCCAGATCGTCGATGATGCGCTGCCGTTCCAGCGCCGCCAGGCGGCGCAGCTGCATGTCGAGGATGGCCTGGGCCTGGATCTCGTCGACGTCGAGCAGTTCCATCAGACCCGTGCGCGCGACGTCGGCGCTCTCCGAGGCGCGGATCAGAGCGATCACCTCGTCGAGCGCATCGAGGGCCTTGACCAGACCGCGCAGGATGTGGGCCCGCTCGTTGGCCTTGCGCAACCGGTAGGTGGTGCGCCGCACGATGACGTCGAGTTGATGCGCCACGTAGTAGCGGATCATCTGGTCCAGCCGCAGGGTACGCGGCACCCCGTCGACGATGGACAGCATGTTGGCGCCGAAACTGGTCTGCAGCTGGGTGTGCTTGTAGAGGTTGTTCAGCACCACCTTCGCCACGGCATCGCGCTTGAGCTCGACGACGATGCGCAGGCCGACCCGGTCACTGGACTGATCCTCGATGTTGGAGATGCCGCCGAGGCGGCCGTCGCGCACCTGCTCGGCGATCGAAGTGATGAAGTTGTCGTGGTTGACCTGGTACGGCAACTCCGTGATCACCAGGGAGGTACGGCCTTTGGAGTCCTCTTCGATCTCGACGACACCGCGCATCCGGATCGAGCCGCGTCCGGTCTTGTAGGCATCCTGGATGCCCGCCGACCCGACGATCAGACCGTGGGTGGGGAAGTCGGGTCCCTTGACCCGCTCCATGACGGCCTCGAGGGTGGACTCCTCGTCGGCCTCGTGGTTCTCCAGGCACCAGTAGACGGCCTCGGCCAGCTCGCGCAGGTTGTGCGGCGGGATGTTGGTGGCCATGCCGACCGCGATGCCGCCCGACCCGTTGGCCAGCAGGTTCGGGAACCGGCTCGGCAGAACCGTCGGCTCCTGCACCCGCCCGTCGTAGTTCGGCGCGAAATCGACTGTCTCCTCATCGATCTCGCGCAGCATCTCCATCGCCAGCGGCGTCAGCCGGGCCTCGGTGTACCTCATGGCCGCCGCCGGGTCGTTGCCCGGCGAGCCGAAGTTGCCCTGCCCGTCGACCAGTGGGTATCGCAACGACCACGGCTGGGCCATCCGGACCAGGGTGTCGTAGATCGAGGCGTCGCCGTGCGGGTGGTAGTTACCCATCGTCTCGGCAACCGACCGTGCGGACTTCGCGTGCGAGCGATCCGGCCGGAAGCCCGAGTCGTACATCGCGTAGAGCACCCGGCGGTGGACCGGCTTGAGGCCGTCCCGGACCTCGGGCAGCGCACGGCCCACGATCACGCTCATCGCATAGTCGATGTAGCTGTTCTGCATCTCCTGCTGGATGTCGACCGGTTCGATGCGGTCGTGCGAGTCGCCTTCCGGCGGCATGGTGTCGGTCATGAGTCCCTCGTAATCGGGTTGATCGTCGTGGAGCCGAACGTCTTGAACGACTTAAACATCAAGGAATCGAACGTCTTTGGCGTTGCGCGTGATGAAGCTGCGGCGGGCCTCGACGTCCTCGCCCATCAGGATGGAGAACAGTTCGTCGGCGGCGGCCGCATCGTCGAGCGTGATCTGGCGCAGCACGCGCACCGAGGGATCCATGGTGGTCTCCCACAGTTCCTTCGCGTCCATCTCGCCCAGACCCTTGTAGCGCTGGATGCCGTCGTCCGTGTTGATCTTCTTACCGGCCTCCCGGCCGGCCTTCAGCAGTCCGTCGCGTTCGCGATCGGAGTAGGCGAATTCCGGTTCGGAGCGTTGCCATTTCAGCTTGTACAGCGGTGGCTGGGCCAGGAACACATGGCCGTGCTCGATCAGCGGCCGCATGAACCGGAACAGCAGCGTCAGCAGCAGGGTGGAGATGTGCTGGCCGTCCACATCGGCGTCGGCCATCAGGACGATCTTGTGGTAGCGCAGTTTGGCGATGTCGAACTCGTCGTGGATACCGGTGCCCAGCGCGGTGATGATCGCCTGCACTTCGGTGTTCTTCAGCACCCGGTCGATGCGGGCCTTCTCGACATTGATGATCTTGCCGCGCAGCGGCAGGATCGCCTGGAACATCGAGTCCCGGCCGCTCTTGGCCGAGCCACCGGCCGAATCACCCTCCACCACATACAGTTCGCACTTGCTCGGGTCGGTGGACCGGCAGTCGGCCAACTTGCCCGGCAGGCCGCCGATATCGGTGGCGCTCTTGCGCCGCACCAGATCGCGGGCCTTACGCGCGGCCGCGCGGGCCTGCGCGGACGAAACAGCCTTGTTCACAACGGTTTTGGCCTCCGCGGGGTTGGCCTCGAACCAGTGGCTGATCTGTTCGTTGCAGATCTTCTGCACAAACGACTTGACCTCGGTGTTGCCGAGCTTGGTCTTGGTCTGGCCCTCGAACTGCGGGTCGCTGACCTTCACCGAGATGACCGCGGCCAGCCCTTCGCGGATGTCCTCGCCGGTGAGATTGGGATCCTTGTCCTTGAGTAGCTTCTTGTCCTTGGCGTATTTGTTCACCACCGACGTCAGCGCCGCCCGGAAACCTTCCTCATGGGTGCCGCCCTCGTGGGTGTTGATGGTGTTGGCGAAGGTGTGCACCGACTCCGAGTAGCCACCGTTCCACTGCATCGCGATCTCGACCTCATGGCCCTCGCCCTTGCCGTCGAAGTCGATAACGCTGGGCTGGATGGGGCTCTTGGTCCGGTTGATGTGCTTGACGAAGTCGACCAGACCGCCGGGATAGTGGAAGGTGCGGTGCTTGACCTTGTGCGGCGCGGCCTTCTCGGCGGCCTGCTCCTCGGCGGTCTTGGGCGCTTCGGCGGTGTCGCTGACCTCTTCGTCCACCACCTCTGCCGGGGTGACCCGCTCGTCGGTCAGCTCGATGGTGAGGCCCTTGTTGAGGAACGCCATCTCCTGCAGTCGGCGCGCGACGGTCTCGAAGTCGTAATTGGTGGTCTCGAAGATGTTCGGGTCGGCCCAGAATCGGATGGTGGTGCCGGTCGCCTTGGTCTTCTCACCCTGGCGCAGCGTGCCCGGCACAGAGTTGTCGTAGGTCTGGAACCATTCGGATCCGTCGGTACGGATATCGGCTTCCAGGCGCGTCGACAGAGCGTTGACCACGGAGACACCGACGCCGTGCAGACCACCCGAGACGCTGTAGGCGCCCTCCTCGAATTTGCCGCCGGCGTGCAGCACCGTCATCACGACGTCGATGGTCGGGATGCCCGTGGCGTGCATCGCAACAGGGATACCGCGGCCGTTGTCGGTGACCTCGACCCCGCCGTCGTCGAGCAGTCGAACGGTGACCCGGTCGGCGAACCCGGCCATCGCCTCGTCGACGGCGTTGTCCACTACTTCCCAGATCAGGTGGTGCAGACCGCGTTCACCGGTGGAACCGATGTACATACCCGGGCGCTTGCGAACCGCTTCGAGCCCTTCGAGAACCTTGATGGAATCAGCGCCGTACGTTTCTTGCTTCTTCTGGGCAGCCACGGTCGGGGAGCTCTCCTCGGATTCGAAAGTGCTGGGCGGTACAGCACCGCCGCAAGTCTTGTTTGCAGTCTACCGGTGACGCATGACAGGACTGGATCTGAGGCCGCGTTTCTACGGGGCTGACTGCGCCGTGCACAGAATTTCTCGACCAAAGGAATGTTCGGACGTTCGAGCGGTCCGAAAAGCGTCTTCCCGGGCCGCTGAGGCGGTAGGATGCGGGGTCGATCAGCCGTACGTGTCGCGCGGTCCGCGGCCGGGGACGCTCCGGGGTCCCTTCCGCCACGACGGACCGACCGGGCCGGTGATCTTCAGCGCCGTCACCACGCCGTCTCCGACCGCCGCAGCGATCTTAGCGAGCAGCTGTGCCTGCACCATGCGCAACTGGGTAGCCCATGCCGTCGATTCGGCGGTGATGCTCAGCACCCCGTCCGTCAATCCGGTGGGGGTGGCGTGATCAGCGATCTGGTCGCCGACCACGCTGGGCCACTGTCCGAAGACCGCACCCTCGGACACCCGCCTGTTCCAGCCCCGGGTCTTGGCCAGATCCCGGGTGGCCGCGGCGAGCGGTTGCGGGTCACGGCTGTCCGGACCCGGGCCCGACCACCGACGGCGGCGCCCGGTACCCCGGACCCGGCCGACCGGGGGAGAGCTCCGGCCGCGGCCGACGTCCTTGCCCTCGGCGCGCGCGGCGCCGCGGGCCTCCTCGAGCGCACGGCGCACCAGATCGATGCCTGCGAGCCCCGCGAGATGCTCGGGCGGGCCCGCCGACGGGCCTCCGTCCTCCTCGGGTTCCATGGATCCATTGTGCGGCCCGGTCATGACATCAGCACCGACAACCGGTCGGCCATGTCGATGGTGATCCGCTTGGGCGCCCAGTTGCCGGGGATGTCCTCCGGCACCGCGGCCGTGACCAGGACCTGTTCCGCCGTTTCGGCGACTCCCGCCAACGCGGCACGTCGCGCGGTATCGAGTTCGGCGAACACATCGTCGAGAAGCAGCACCGGCGTCGCTCCGTCGGCCTTGAGCAACTCGAACGCCGCCAATCGCAGCGCCAGTGCCATCGACCATGATTCACCGTGGCTGGCAAAGCCTTTCGCCGGCTGATCGCCCAGGATCAACTCCAGATCGTCACGATGTGGACCGACCAGACATAGGCCGCGTTCCAGCTCCGCGGACCGTCGACGCGCCAGACCTTCGAGCAACGCAGCCTCGAGATCCGCACCGTCGGCCGAAGTACCAAGGACCTCGTCGACACTGCTGCAATACCGGATTGCCGCGGGCCGCGACGCCGGTGCCAGCACTGCGTACGCCTTCTCCACCTCCGGGGCCAGGATTTCGACGAGTTCCAGTCGCGCCGCCATCAGTTGCGCTCCGTGTGCCGCCAGGTGGCCATCCCAGGCCTCGAGGGTTTCCAGGGCGCCGCTGTCGCCCCGGAACCGGGCCGCCACAACGCTTTTCAGCAGCGCGGTGCGCTGCTTGACGACTTTTTCATAGTCGGCGCGAATCGCTGCGATCCGCGGCCGACGCAGGGTGGCCAGTTCGTCGAGGTATCGCCGTCGCTCACTGGGATCGCCCCGGACCAGCGCCAGATCCTCGGGCGCGAACAGCACCGCCCGCAGCACCCCCAGGATCTCCCGGGTACTGCGGACGGGCGAGCGATTCAGGAGAGCCTTGTTGGCCCGACCGGCGACCACCTCCAGATCTATCGCCAGTTCGCGGCCCTCACTGACCACGATCGTCGAGATGACCGCTCTGCTCTCGCCGGATCTGATCAGCGGCGCGTCGGTACCGACCCGGTGTGATCCCAAAGTGGCGCAATACCACAGGGCTTCAATCAGATTGGTCTTGCCGAAACCGTTGCGCCCGACGAAGACCGTCGCCCCAGGGTCGAGGTCGATGTCGACGGATTGCCACGACCGGAAGTCGCGCAGTCCGAGCCTACGGACGTACACCGCCGATCAGCCCGAGAGCGGAGTCCGCTTGACCGCGTGTCCGCCGAACTGGTTGCGTAACGCGGCAACGGCCTTCATTGTCGGTGAATCTTCTTGTCTGGAAGCAAATCTGGCGAACAGCGACGCCGCGATCACTGGTGTGGGGACCCGGTGATTGATCGCTTCCTCGACGGTCCAGCGGCCTTCACCGGAATCGTCGGTGTAACCAGAGATGCCGGCCAGACCCGGGTCTTCCTTCAGTGCCTTCGCGAGCAGTTGCTGCAACCAGGACCGCACAACGGTCCCGTTGGTCCACGCCTGGATGACCGCCTGGACATCGGTGATCAGCGGCTCCGCCGCCAAGAGTTCGTAGCCCTCGGCGTAGGCCGTCATCAGTCCGTACTCGATGCCGTTGTGGACCATCTTGGCGTAATGGCCCGCCCCGACCGGTCCGGCGTGCACAAAACCGTCCGCGGGCTCACCCGGCGGCCGCAAAGTTTCGAAGATCGGCATGGCGCGCGCGACGTCTTCGTCGGCACCGCCGACCATCAATCCGTAGCCTTCCTCGAGGCCCCAGACGCCGCCGGATACGCCCGCGTCCATGAACGCAATACCCTTGTCCGCCAACAACTTCGCGTGCAGTCCGGCCTCGGTGAACCGGGAGTTCCCGCCGTCGATCACCAGATCGCCAGGGCCGAGGACATCGGCCAGTTCGCGGATGGTGTCGTCGGTGATGGGACCGGACGGCACCATCACCCAGACCACCCGTGGTGCTGGCAAGGCCGCGGCCAGGGCGGCCAGGGACTCGACATCACTCACTTCGGGACGCGGGTCGTACCCGATCACCTGGTGGCCGCCGCGGCGCAGCCGCTCCCGCATGTTGAAGCCCATTTTGCCCAGACCGACCAGGCCGAGTTGCATGACCGTTCCTTCGTCGAGGTCAGCCGGGCAGCCGGACCGGCATCAGGAGATAGACGTATTCGGTGTCCAGTGCGGGGTAGGGAGCGTTGCCCTCCGGGGTGGGTGATTCGTCCCCCAACACGGGCCGCAACACCGCCGGCTTGCTGGGAGTGGTGAACCCGAAGGACACCTTCTCCGAATGCAGTGAGGCCAGTCCGTCGGTCAGGTAGTTCGGATTGAACGCGATGGTCAAGGGCTCACCGGCGAACTCCACCGGCAGATCCTCTTCCGCGCGACCCACGTTGTCCGCGCTGGCCGAGATCCGAAGACCGTTGTCGCCGAACTCCATCCGGACCTGCGCGCCACGGTCGGCGACCAGCGCGACACGCTTGATGGCCTCGGTCAGTTCGGCCACACCGATGGTGGCCATCGCGGTGTGCTCGGCCGGGAGCAACTGCCGGAATTTAGGAAACTCCGCGTCCAGCAGCCGGCTGGTGCTGCGTTTGCCGTCGCTACGGATGCCCAGCAGGCCCTCCTTGCCGACGGCTTCCCCGGCACCGAGGGCCAGGTGGACGTCGGTTCCCGCCGCTCCGGTCTTCGCGGCTTCGGCCAGCGTCTTGGCCGGCACCAGCACCGCGGCTTCCAGGCCGCTGCTGCTGGTGGACCACTGCAGTTCGCGCACAGCCAGCCGGAACCGGTCGGTTGCCGCCAGAACGACTGTCTCACCATCGATTTCGACCCGGATACCGGTCAACATCGGCAGCGTGTCGTCCTTGCCGGCGGCTACCGCAACCTGTCCGATGGCCTCACCGAACAGGTCCGCGGAAACAACACCCGTCTCATCGGGCAGCGCCGGTAGCGCCGGATAGTCCTCGACCGCCATCGTGGGCAAGGAGAACCGCGCACTACCGCAGGTCAATGCCACCCGGGTGCCGTCGACACTCACCTCGACCGGTTTGGCCGGCAGGGCCCGCGTGATATCGGAGAGCAGGCGGCCGGAAACCAGAACACTTCCCGGGGTGGCGATCTCGGCGGCTACCTGGACCTCCGAGGAAACCTCGTAGTCGAAGCCCGAAATGGTCAGACCCTCATCCGTTCCGGTGAGCAGAACACCGGCCAGCACGGGTGCTGTCGGGCGGCTCGGGAGATTCTTGGCAACCCAGGCGACTGCATCCGCGAAGTCATCACGCGCCAATCGGAATTTCAAATCGGTCAGGCCAACAGTCGTCGCTTCGGCCATGGTGTCCCTTCGTCATCCCCCGGCACGAGCCGGCTTGAAAGCAGCTGCCAGCGGATACGGGTCCAGCGGCACCCCGACCGTAACCGCAGTTGCTGAATCACCGTAGAGCTTTCGGCTCGAACTTGAAAGCCCGACCGGGAGTGGTCCGACAGCGGTGCGAATCGAGGGGCGGGTGGTGTGGATGGCCCTTGTCCCCAGCAGCTTCTTCTAGAGAAGAAAGAGAGTTGAAAATTCGGTATCAGTAATAGGCCCTGTGAGTCCTGTGGATCACCGGCGTCGACCCAGTCCAGGGCATCGAGCTGGTGTGCATGGACGGGGGATGGCCGGTCGGTGTTACTCGGGTTGCTGTGGACGGAACAGATGTTGTGCACGCCCTGGGGGGCGGGCACCGGAAAGTCGAGCACGTTGTGCACAGGGTGGTGCACAGTGTCGCGATGTGACAGGTGATGTCGTTGTGCCGAAAGTTGTTTCGAGATCGGCGTGGTTCAGTGCTTGGAACGCTGCCGGATCCGTGTGGTGAGTTCCTTCACATGATCGAATACCTCGCGCCGCTCGGCCATTTCGCTGAGAATCTTGCGCTGGGCGTACATGACGGTGGTGTGGTCGCGACCGAATGCCTGACCGATCTTGGGCAACGAGAGATCGGTGAGTTCGCGGCACAGGTACATGGCGATCTGGCGGGACTGCGCCAGGGCGCGGGTCTTTCCGGGGCCGCGGAGTTCCTCGACGGTGGTGTCGAAGTACTCGGCGGTGACGGCCATGATCGTCGCGGCACTGATCTGCATGCTGCTCGCATCGGCGATGAGGTCGCGCAACACGATGTCGGCCAGCGATTTGTCGATCGGCGTCTTGTTCAGCGATGCGAAGGCGGTGACGCGGATCAGGGCGCCCTCGAGTTCACGGATGTTGCGTTCGATGCTGCTGGCGATGAGTTCGAGAACATCGTCGGGTACATCGAGACGGTCCATCTGCGCCTTCTTGCGCAGGATCGCGATGCGTGTCTCGAGCTCGGGCGGCTGGACGTCGGTGATCAGACCCCACTCGAACCGGGTGCGCAGCCGATCCTCGAGGGTGGCCAACTGTTTGGGTGGACGATCTGATGAGATGACGATCTGCTTGTTGGCGTTGTGGAGGGTATTGAAGGTGTGGAAGAACTCCTCCTGGATACCTTCCTTGCCCTCGATGAATTGAATGTCGTCGACGAGCAGGACGTCGGTATCGCGGTAACTGCGTTTGAAGGCGACCTTGCGGTCGTCGCGCAGTGAGTTGATGAAGTCGTTGGTGAATTCTTCGGTGGAGACGTACTTCACTCGCATCCCGGGGAACAGGCGCTGGGCGTAGTTCCCGGCGGCGTGCAGCAGATGCGTCTTGCCCAGACCGGATTCGCCCCAGATGAACAATGGGTTGTAGGCCCGGGCGGGCGCTTCGGCGATGGCGAGCGCGGCGGCGTGGGCGAACCGGTTCGAGGCCCCGATGACGAAGGTGTCGAAGGTGTAGCGACGGTTGAGACTGGTGCTTTCGGAGGTCGAGGTGTCCTGGACGCGGCGGTCGGTGAAGTACCCGGGCCAGCTCTCGTGAGCGCTGGCAAGTGCTTCACCGTCCTCGTCCACCTCGTCCTCGGAATCGAGGTCGGGCTGGTCCGGGGGATCGGACCGCGCGGGTTCCGGGGGGTTGTCCTCGGTCGCGGGCGCAATCCGGACGCCGAGTTCAACGCGTTGCCCGAGCCGGCGGCTCAGGGCATCGGTGATCCGGGTCCGCAGATGCCGTTCGATCTCGTTCTGGACGAAACTGCTGGGGACCGACAACAGGGCAAAGCCCTCGACGATGGTGAGGGGCTTGACCAGGTTCAACCACGCGCGTTGTTGCGGGGTCAGGGGCCGCGGAGCGCCGTCACCGTTATGTGCAAGGGGGTCGGTCTCGAGGTCGCCGTTGAGTTCTGCCACCACATCGGCCCACATCACGGAGAAGGTATGTCCGGGATCGTCCGTCACGACGAATTCCCCCTTCGGGCCGGCAACGTGAAAATGGCGACGGCAGTCTATCCACATAGTTATCCACAGTTGTGGACGGACAGCTGCTTTCGCTCTGGAGCGTACCGGCGATGGCACCCCCACGTAGAACCAGTACTGCCGGACGACCCCGAATCCGACGCTCTGTTGTCTGGCCCCGCTTCGGTGGAAGCGGCTTTCGCAGAAGTTAACAGGTTTATTTCGGGGTGCCAACCGTTCTGCAACATTCTGCCAAATTTTCTGTGCCGGTGACGTTTGGCCGGTGGATCGAGCGGGTAGCGGCGGTGGAGACCGGAAGGGCAGGAGGGCGAAGTTTGACCCAGCGAACGCAGGTCAGTACCCTCGAACAGTCGCCCGAACGTCGGCGACACGGCCGCGAACCAGGAACTTCTGGATGACGCGCCGGCTACCCGCGAGAGCTTACCAAGGGCCGCGGTGTCGACCCGTGTGGACGCGCGGATCGAAACTGCGGTCGGATGCATTGAGGAGAGACCACCGTGGCCAAGGGCAAGCGGACCTTCCAGCCGAACAACCGTCGTCGCGCACGTGTGCACGGCTTCCGGTTGCGCATGCGCACCCGCGCCGGACGCGCCATCGTGTCCGCCCGGCGCGGCAAGGGCCGTCGCTCCCTGACTGCCTGAGCTGTTCACAGCTAGTCACGGACCGTGCTTCCAGCGCAGTACCGCATGACGCGATCGGCCGAATTCGGTGCGACGGTCAGGCGAGGGGTGCGGGCGGTACAGCCCGACATCGTTGTACATCTCCGGCGGGACGACGCGGACCCGGCGGGTCCCCGGATCGGCCTGGTCGTCGGGAAGACAGTGGGGTCGGCCGTGCAGCGCCACCGCGTCGCGCGCCGGTTACGACACGTCGCGAAATCGGTGCTCGCCGAGCTGGATGCTCGGGAGCGAGTCGTGATCCGGGCGCTGCCGGGCAGCCGGCACGCGATCTCCGCACATCTCGAGCAGCAGCTGCGTTCGGGAATCCGGCGCTCCCATGACGCGATGAGCAGCCGACCATGAGCCGAACCGTCAGAATTGTGGTCCAGGTGATCGAGCTCTATCGAAATATGGTGTCGCCGTTGCGGTTACCGACGTGCCGCTTCACACCTACGTGCAGTCAGTACGCGGTCGGCGCGCTCACCGAATTCGGTCTTGTCCGGGGCGGCTGGCTCGCCCTGATACGACTGGCCAAGTGTGGCCCGTGGCATGCGGGGGGATGGGATCCCGTCCCCGACCGCCCAGTTATCGATGGCAGAAACGAGTCCTATGTTTAATTGGTTCAGCCTCGACGTCATCTACTACCCGGTCTCCGGGATCATGTGGCTCTGGTACAAGCTGTTCGGGACCCTGCTCGGCCCGACCAACTTCTTCGCTTGGGCGCTGTCGGTGATGTTCCTGGTCTTCACGCTGCGCGCGATCCTCTACAAGCCCTTCGTGCGTCAGATCCGCACCACCCGGCAGATGCAGGAACTGCAGCCACAGATCAAGGCCTTGCAGAAGAAGTACGGCAAGGACCGCCAGCGGATGGCACTCGAGATGCAGAAGCTGCAGAAGGAGCACGGGTTCAACCCGATCCTCGGCTGCCTGCCGATGCTGGCGCAGATCCCGGTGTTCCTCGGTCTGTACCACGTACTGCGGTCCTTCAACAGGACGCAGGGTGGCTTCGGTCAGCCGCAGCTGACGGCCGAAGAGAACAAGGCCATCGGTAACTATTTCTTCGGCGCGACCGACGTACAGAACTTCCTGAGCGCGCACTTGTTCGGTGCACCGATCGGTGCCTCCATGACGCAGACGCGGGGTCTGGACGCTTTCGAGGTCTTCAGCCGGCCGGCGGTCATCGCCGTCGGGCTGCCGGTGATGATCCTGGCGGGCATCGCGACGTACTTCAACAGTCGGGCGTCAATCGCCCGGCAGAGCCCGGAAGCAGCCGCGAATCCGCAGACCGCGCTGATGAACAAGCTGGCGCTGTACGTGTTCCCGTTCGGTGTGGTGGCCGGTGGCCCGTTCCTTCCGCTGGCGATCATCCTCTACTGGTTCGCCAACAACATCTGGACCTTCGGCCAGCAACACTTCGTGTTCGGCAAGATCGAGAAGGAAGAGGAAGCCAAGCGGCAAGAAGCGCTGGAGCGGCGGTCGGCCAACGCGCCCGCACCCGGCGCCAAGCCGACGAAGGGGAAGAAGCGCGGTACCCCGACGGAAGCCGCCCAGGACTCCGCCGCCTCGACCACTGATTCGGCGCTGGGCGCCGACGAGGCCGTGAGCAACGGTGTGGAGGTGGATGGCGAAGCGATCGACACGACGTCGTCCCCGCCGCTGTCCAACAAGCCGCAGCCAGGCGCGCGGCCCAAGAAGCGCAATCGATAGACCGGAGAGACAGGGAAGACCATGACGGATATGACGAATGCTGACATCGAGCTCGACGTGAGCGGCGCCCAAACCGAGGCCGAGCAGGAGACGGTGGAGGAGAACACCGAGGCTTCCGAAGGTGCTACGGGCCGCGGATCGCAGGACCAGGAGGAGCGCCTGGTTGCCGAGGGCGAGATCGCGGGGGACTACCTCGAGGAGCTGCTCGACCTGCTGGACTTCGACGGCGACATCGACCTCGATGTGGAGGGCAACCGCGCGGTGGTCAGCATCGACGGCGGCGAGGATCTGGTGAAGCTGGTGGGCCGCAAGGGTGAGGTGCTCGATGCGCTGCAGGAGCTGACCCGGCTTGCCGTGCATCAGAAGACGGGCGAGCGCAGCCGGCTGATGCTGGACATCGCGAACTGGCGTCGCCGTCGGCGCGAGGAGCTGTCGGCGCTTGGCGAGAAGGTGGCCAAGAGGGTGCTCGAGTCGGGCGAGCGCGAAGAGCTCGCACCGATGACTCCATTCGAGCGCAAGATCGTGCATGATGCGGTGGCAGGCGTGTCCGGCGTCCACAGCGAGAGCGAGGGTGTCGAGCCGTCTCGCCGCGTGGTCGTGCTCGCCGGCTGAGCGAGTTACACCTTTGTAGTTCTGGACACCACTCAGACCCCGGAAGCCGGAGGGATGTTTCACGTGAAACATGACGGCGTCCCGGAGGCCCCGCCCGCCGCCGCGGGTGTGTTCGGCGACGGATTGCCCGCGGCATACGCGTACGCTCACCTGCTCGCGACGGCCGGGGTGGAGCGAGGTTTGGTGGGTCCCCGTGAACGCGACCGGCTCTGGGATCGGCACATTCTGAACAGCGCCGCCGTGGGCGAGTTGCTCCCCGCGGGCGCGCGCGTGGCAGATGTCGGAAGTGGTGCCGGGCTGCCGGGGATCCCGTTGGCGATCGCCCGGCCCGATCTGTCGGTCGTCCTGATCGAACCGCTGCTGCGCCGGACCACCTTCCTATCCGAGGCGGTGGACGAACTCGGATTGCCCAACGTCATGGTGATGCGCGGCCGGGCCGAGGACCGAAGTGTTCGAGCGGAGTTGGGGGAGTTCGACGCGGTCACGTCCCGGGCCGTCGCCGCGCTGGACAAGTTGACGCGATGGTCGCTCCCGTTGCTGCGGGCCGGCGGCGAGATGCTGGCGCTGAAGGGCGAGCGCGCCGAGGCTGAAGTCGAGGAGGGTCGGAACGCGATGAGATCGTTGGGCGTGTCCGAGGTTCGAGTGGTGAAATGTGGCGTGGACTTCTTGACCCCGCCGGCGACCGTTGTGGTGGCTCGCCGAAGTGATCGGACCGGACAGAAATCACGGGGGAGAGGGCGATGACGGCGAACGAGGAATCCCGCCCGGTTTCACGTGAAACATCGCATTCGGCGTCGGGATGGCCGAACGATCCAGATACCCCGATCGGCGCCGCGGCCGAACGCGCGATGCAGGTGCTGCACACCAACAAGACGCTGCCCCGCCCGGTCGAGCGGCGGGTGTTCACCATCGCCAACCAGAAGGGCGGCGTGGGCAAGACCACCACGGCCGTCAACCTCGCGGCGGCGCTGGCGGTCCACGGACTCAAGGTTCTGGTGATCGACCTGGACCCCCAGGGCAATGCCAGCACCGCGTTGGGCATCGAACATCGGCTGTCCGGCACACCCTCGTCGTACGAAGTTCTGATCGGTGAGATCCCGCTGTCGGAAGCATTGCGGCAGAGCCCGCACAACGAGCGCCTGTTCTGCGTACCCGCGACCATCGATCTGGCCGGCGCCGAGATCGAACTCGTCAGCATGGTGGCCCGGGAGAATCGGCTCCGCAATGCACTGGCCGAGCTCGACAGCTCGGACTTCGACTACGTGTTCATCGACTGTCCGCCATCGCTGGGACTGCTGACCATCAACGCCTTGGTCGCCGCGCCCGAGGTGCTCATTCCGATCCAGTGCGAGTACTACGCGCTGGAAGGCGTCTCTCAGTTGATGAAGAACATCGAGATGGTCAAGGCGCACCTGAATCCTCGACTGGATGTCACCACCGTGGTCCTGACCATGTACGACGGCCGCACCAAGCTGGCCGACCAGGTGGCCGAGGAGGTCCGTCGCTACTTCGGCGACAAGGTGCTCCGGACGGTGATCCCGCGCAGTGTGAAGGTGTCCGAGGCGCCGGGCTACAGCATGACCATCATCGATTACGACCCCGGCTCCCGGGGTGCGTTGAGCTACCTGGATGCCAGCCGGGAAATCGCCGAGCGGGGTGCCGCCCGCGGCGGAAAGGGACACGCATGACTCCTTCGGATGGGGCGCCCTCGCGCCGCAAGGGCGGTCTGGGCCGCGGCCTGGCGTCGTTGATTCCGACGGGTCCGGCCGACGGCTCCAGCCCGGCGACGCTGGGTCCGAAGATCGGTGACGCCGCGGCCGACGTGCTACTCGGCGGATCACCGGCCGCGCCCGTTGCGACGGCAGAGGAGATGGGGGCGGTGTACCGGGAGATCGATCCCGCCCAGATCGAACCCAATCCGAAACAGCCTCGCCAGGTGTTCGACGAGGAGGCGCTGGCCGAACTCGTGCATTCGATCCGCGAATTCGGGCTGATGCAGCCGATCGTCGTGCGGGCGGTGCCGGGGAGCAAGCCGGTCCGGTACCAGATCATCATGGGGGAGCGGCGGTGGCGGGCCGCACAAGAGGTCGGGCTGCCGGCGGTGCCGGCGATCGTCCGGGAGACCGCCGACGAGAATCTCCTGCGCGATGCACTCCTCGAGAACATTCACCGCGCACAACTGAACCCGTTGGAAGAAGCGGCCGCCTATCAGCAGCTGCTCGACGAGTTCGGTGTCACCCACGATGAACTGGCTTCCCGGATCGGGCGATCGCGGCCCTTGATCTCCAACATGATCCGCCTGCTGCGGTTGCCGATCGCGGTCCAGCGTCGAGTGGCGGCCGGGGTGCTCTCGGCCGGGCACGCGCGCGCACTCCTGTCGCTGGACGGCGGTGCGGAAGCGCAGGAGGAGCTGGCGGCACGGATCGTTGCCGAGGGGCTGTCGGTGCGGGCCACCGAAGAAGCCGTCACGCTGGCAAACCGGTCCGATGGCCCCAAGCCGGGGGCCCCGCGCCGCAAGCCGATCCAGATGCCCGGGCTCCAGGATGTGGCGGAACGGCTGTCGAGCGCCTATGACACCCGCGTGACAGTCAGTCTGGGGAAGCGGAAGGGCAAGATCGTCGTCGAGTTCGGTTCGGTGGACGATCTGCAGCGCATTGTCGGCCTGATGGATGACCGACCCCGGTAATCGACGCATCCACCGACACCGGGCCGTTATGTCACAGTGACGAATCTGTGCCCGGCGCCGGGTCCTGATCGGCCACTAGCACGAAATTTGTTGGGCCCCAACGATATTCGAGCGGGACAGTACGGCGACCCGATCGGTGTCCACGTTAGTGGTCGCCGCGGCGCGTTGTCTCCTATTCTGGAAGGGCTGTTCGAGATTGACCGCACCGCATGGAGGCCGGGAAAGCTAGTGTCCGCTCGTATCACGCCGCTGCGGCTCGAGGGATTCGACCTTCTGCCGAAGCACGCCCGACGGTGCGTCTTTTGGGAGGTGGACCCGGACGCCGTCGGCGGTGATGACCACCTGGCCGATCCTGAGTTCGAAAAAGAAGCCTGGCTGTCGATGGTGATGCTGGAGTGGGGATCGTGCGGGTTGGTCGCGACCACCGGACCCGCCGTACCGGGCGAGGCCACCGGGCAGGACCGCGGGGACGGTAGTTTCCGGAATCCCGTGGATCCCGCCTGCGTCGGCTACGTGCTGTACGCGCCGCCGCACGCGGTCCCGCGCGCATTGCGATTTCCCAGTGGACCGGTCAGCGCCGACGCGGTGCTGCTCACCTCGATGGGGGTGGAATCCGACCCGGCCACCGATGGGCTGCAACACGAACTCGTCGCCCGGGTGGTCGCCGAACTGGTCCGTCGCGGTGTCCGCGCGCTCGAGGCGTTCGGTCGGACGGCACTGGCCGCCGACCTGCTCGAGGCGCCGGCCGCGGACCCGGCGGTCCGGGCCGCGGTCGAGGCCCTCGGGGACTGCTCCTTCGACCAGTGCATGATCGCCGCCGACTTCCTGCAAGAGGTCGGCTTCGTCGTCGTGTCACCACATCCGTACTTCCCCCGGTTGCGACTCGAGCTGACCAAGGGGCTGGGCTGGAAGGCGGAGGTCGAGGCCGCACTCGAACGGCTGCTGGAGAGCAGTCAGCTCGAACAGCCGGTGGGTGCGGGCAGCGCCATCAGTGCGCAACCGGCCGGCGGCTGACCAGGGTCAGCGGGCCTGGCCGTCGGCGAGTTCGTGCGCCAGCAGTTCGGCGAACGTGAAAGTGCCTGTGGGACGGTCGTTCTTGCCGAGCAGATAGAGCCGCTTGACGGCTGCGAGAATTCCTTCGGCGAGGGCGTCGCGGCTGGCGGGGGAGATCAGGACGGAACGGTCGTGCGGGTTGGTGATGTACCCGACGTCGACCTGGACGGTGGGCATCCGCGTCAGCCGGAGCAGGTCCCACGTCCGGCCGTGTGTGCGGCAGTCGCGTAATCCGGTGCGCGCCACAACTTCTCGCTGGATGAAATCCGCCAGGTTGCGGCCGATGGTGGACACCGAACCGTGGGCGTTGCCGAAGTAGAAGGAGGCCACACCACTGGCGGACGGGGACGGCTGGGCATCGCAGCGCAGGCTGATCATCAGGTCGGCTCCCACCCCGTTGGCGGTGTTGGCGCGCTCGACGTCGGACGGCCCCCGGTTGGCCGGACGCGACAGGAACGTCTCCATGCCGATGGCGGCCATCCGGCCCTCCAGCCGACTTGCCAAGTCCCACAACAGGTCTGCTTCGCTGACGGGGCCGTTCTCACCCGGGGTGATCAGACCGTGGTCGGGACCGCCACGGCCCGGATCGATGATGATGCGCTTGCCGGACAACCGCGGACCGGACCGGCGGACGAGTTCCTCTTCGTGGATCGCATGCGGCGAACCACCGGTGACCCGGGACCCCAGGAAGTACAGCGATCGCAGTGTCTCCGGTCCGCAGATGCCGTCGGCGGACAGCCCGTACTCGCGCTGATAGGACATCAGCGCATTGTGCGTCTGCAGGCCGAAGTGGCCGTCCACCATCGAGGTGTAGAAACCGAGATCCTGCAACCGGGCCTGCAGCGTGGCGACGTCGTCGCCGTACATCGGGGCGCCGAACTGATGATTGAGCGTGCGCGCGCCCAGCCGGTAGGAGGCCTCCCGGAGCGCGCGGTAGGTGGCTTCGCCGACGATGCCGTCGACGAGGAGCCCACGTTGCTGCTGGAACGCGCGAACCGCATCATCGAGGTCGGCGTCGAACAGGTCCAGGGCCACGTGCTTGCCGGTGGTCAGATCGGCGTCGGGGTTCTCGACCAGGCCGAGGGCGGCCAGCGCCGTCCGGATCTCGGCGACGGCGAAGCCGCGATCACCGCGACGCAACGCGTCGCCGATGTCCCCGACGTCACTGTGGTGCCGGATCGGCATCGTAGAGAACCTCACTCCCGGTGCTGACAGTCTGGCGGCAGGTTCGCCGAGCGGCTATGGCCGGCGTCCAGCGGCGTTGGTGCATTCTCTCAGACCCGCGCCCGATTAAGGAAAACACCAGGCTGACACGCGTGTGGGAACTTTTGTCCCCGCCGGGTCAGGAAATGACGTCGGCCAGCTCGCGCAGCAGCGCCGCCTTGCCCTTGGCGCCGACGATCCGCTTCACCGGCTGACCGTCCTTGAACAGGATCATCGTCGGGATCGAGACGACGTCGAAGCTCTGGGCGGTGGCCGGGTTGGAGTCCACGTCGAGCTTGGCCACCCGCAACTGGCCGGCCTTCTCGGTGGCGATCTCCTCGAGGACCGGGGCCACCATCCGGCACGGCCCGCACCAGGTGGCCCAGAAATCGACGAGAACGGGCTCCGAGCTGGCCAGCACGTCATCGGCGAACGAGTCGTCGGAAACGGTCAGGGTGGCGCTGTCGTCGTTGGCACTCATCGCGGGGCTCCTATCAGATCGGTGTCGGTGCTGTCGGTGGGATGGGCGGCCTCGGCCAGCCAGCGCTCGGCATCGATGGCCGCCGCGCAGCCGCTGCCGGCGGCGGTGATCGCCTGGCGGTAGGTGTGGTCGACGAGGTCGCCGCAGGCGAACACGCCCTCGACCGAGGTCTGGGTGGACCGTCCCTGCACCCGGACGTAGCCCTCGTCGTCGAGGTCGACGACACCGCGGACCAGCTCCGAACGGGGGTCGTGTCCGATCGCGACGAACATGCCCGTCACCGGGAGCAGCGACTCCTCGCCGGTGACCTTGTTGCGCAGCCGGAGGCCGCTGACGGTGCCGTCGCCCTCGACCGCGAGGACATCGGTATCGGTCACGAAGGTGATCTTGTCGTTGGTCCGGGCCCGCTCCAACATGATTCGCGACGCGCGGAACTCGTCGCGGCGGTGCACGACGGTGACGCTGCGGGCGAACTTGGTCAGGAAGGTGGCCTCCTCCATCGCGGAGTCCCCGCCACCGATGACGGCGATGTCCTGGTCCTTGAAGAAGAAGCCGTCGCAGGTGGCACACGAGCTGACACCGCGGCCGAGCAACTCCTCCTCGCCGGGGACACCGAGATAGCGCGCCGCGGCGCCCATCGCCAGGATCACCGCGCGGGCCCGATGCGTCTCACCGCCGGCGGTGCTGACCGTCTTGATCGGACCCTCGAGAGAGACCGACTCGACATCCTCCATCTGCAGGTCGGCGCCGAACCGCAAGGCCTGTTCGCGCATCTCCTCCATCAGGGCCGGGCCCATGATGCCCTCCCGGAAGCCGGGGTAGTTCTCCACCTCGGTGGTGGTCATCAGCGCACCGCCGAACGACGTGCCCTCGAACACCAGCGGCGACAGCTGGGCGCGGGCCGCGTAGACCGCGGCGGTGTACCCCGCCGGCCCGGAGCCGATGATGATGACGTCCTGAACGGGGGTGGGACTGTCGGACATACGGGCCTTTCTGGCAGGTACTGGCACGGGTATGAACAACAAGGGTAGGCCCGAGTGTTCCCGGTGCGTGGACGGCCCGGATCAGCGGCCCGGCACCGCCGGCACCACCGTCTCGCCCAGCAGGCCGGTGTCTGCGGCGCTGCACGTCAGGGATACGGCGAGGGCGGTCAGCGGGCCGGGGTCGCCGGGTCTGTCAGCCAGCACCAGCACCAGCGCCTCCTGCGAGCCGGGGGACCGGATCGTCCGGGCGCCCAGGATCGGCGTGGCGGCCGGGTAACCCAGGCCGCTCAGGCACGACGCCCGGCGGCCCGGATCGGCCAGCGGGCCGAGCTCCGGGCGCTGGTCCAGCAGCGCGGTGAGCTCCTCGGCCGCCAGCGGGAACGCCGGGGCCGATGAGCTGGTTGCGATCGTGCGCGCCGTGGTGAGGCCGGAGCCCACCGGACCGTCGGGTGCGCGCCACAGGGCCAGCGCTCCGACGACGGCGGCCGCAGCCGCCGCCACTGCGCCCAGCACCGTCAGTGCCCGCGGCGGCCCGGCCGGTGGGCGGACGGCATGCTTCACCGGGACAGTCTGCGCCATGACCGATCAGCTGTGTGTCGGCGCGAGCAAGCTCGCCAGCCGCCGTCGGCCCCGCGCCGCGCGGCTCTTGACGGTGCCCTGGGGTATACCCAACAACGTCGCGGTGTCGGCGATGGAATACCCGCGTAGTTCGACGGCGTACAGCGCGGCCCGCTGGTCGGCCGGAAGTTGGGCCATGGCCGCGTGGACCATCAGCGTGGAGTCGAGCCGGTCACGGTGATCGACAGCCGGGTGGGCCGAATCCTCCAGCGGCGCGGTGTGATGGATCTTGTTGTGCCGCAAGCGATCCACGCAGGCGTTGACGACGATCCGGTGCAGCCAGCTGCCGACGGCGCACTGGTGCCGGAACGTCGGCGCGCAGCGGTGCGCGGCCAGCATCGCGTCCTGGAGGGCATCCGCGGCGTCCTCGGGGGCGCAGGTTCGCCGGGCCACCCGCGCCAGCCGATCGCGGTGCCGGCCGAACAGCTCGGCGAACGCGTAACGGTCGCCGGCCACGTGTGCGTCGAGAAGTTGCGCATCGCTACGGGGTGTCGCGGGTTCGGTGCTGACCACCGTGCGGACGTTAGCCACGCGCCGCGCATCGGACACTTCACCCGGGGGCCGGGCTGGGGATAACCGGTCAGCCGGCGGCGCGGACGGTGATCTCGGTGATGTCGGAGCGGTTCTTCCCGTCCACGGTGCCCAGGGTGGAGATCCACACCAGCAGGTGCGAGGTGGGTGCGGACGCGTTGACCTTGATGGTGTTGTTCCCGGCCTGGACTGCGGTCGGCTGCGTCAGCGCGGTGGTGTCCTCGAGGGTGGACGGCGAGGAACTCTCGGCCGCGCGGATCTGGATCTTGGTGCCCGTACTGGTCACCCCGACGTCGACCGAACCGACCTTTGTCGGCTCGGGCAGGTCGAGCATCAATCCCACACCGTTCTTGAAGTTCGGGAAGGGTGTCGGGTCGGTGTAGGTGTCCACCGGCCACATGGTGGCCGGGTCGCCGTCGATGGCCAGTCCCGCCAGGGAGGGTGCGTCGGCGCCGCCCCCGGGGGAGAACACCGTGGCCTTGACCGGCTTCACCACGGAGCCGGTGGCAGCGTTGCTGGCGCTGGTGGTCGGGTTGAGGCCCAGCTGGTCGCCGTCGATGCTGCCCCCGACGTCGCCGAAGATCCGGCTGAGCACGGTTGCGAGCACGATCAGGGCTACCACCAGCACCACGCCGGCCGACGCGAGTCCGATCATCAGGGTGCGGCGGCGGCGCGCGCGGGCCTCGTCGTCATCGGGCCCGGTTTCCGGGGTGGGCGAGGATGCGCCGGCGGTACCGGCCTGGGGTGTGCTGCCGACGGCGCCGATCTGCTCCGTGCGGTCGGCCACCGCGGTGGCCTGCTGCAGCAGGTTGAGCAGGGTGGGCGCGGTCCGAATGCCGCCGCCGTCCTGGACCGAGCGGACGGCCGCCGCCGAGATCTGGAACGGAATGCTCCGGTTGACCGTGCGCGGCTCGACGGGCTGACCGGTGGCATCGAGATCGGCCGGCCGCATCCCGCTGGGGTTGCCGGCCTCGCGCAGCGGCCATCGGTCGACCAGGAGGGCGTACAGCGCCGCTCCGATCCCGCGGATGTCGCCCTCCGGGGTGGCGTCGGGCAGGGTGGCCGGGAACGCCAGCGCGACGTCCCCGTCGATGCTCACCCGGATCCGGCTGGGGTGGTCGACCGACAGCGCGAGGCCGTCCTGGTGCGCCGCGTCGGCGGCGGCGGCCAACGACTGGATGGCTCGGGCGCCACCCACGGGTGACGGCGCCGTCTCCGCGACCTCACGCAGCGAGCCCCCGCGGATCCACTCGGAGACAACCAGGCCGCCGGCGCGTTCGGTCGACGAGGCGACGTCGAGCACCCGGGCGATGCCGGGACGGTCGATGCGACTCAATTGCGATGTGCGGGAGAGGATTTCACGGACCGCGTCGGGCGTCATGGTGCCGTCGGGGTCGACGAACGTCAACGCGACCTGGCGGTCGAGCGCGGTATCCAGGGCCTGCCAGAACTGCAGCCCCGGGGGGCCGCCGTGGAAGACCAGCAAGCGGTAGCGGCCGTTGGCCACCGTGGTACCGGGGATCAGCGCCTCGGCTGCCGGCGATGTGGTCCGCGGCGGTCCCGAGGGTTCGTCGGTCACCTCCGGTCCTTTCCCGAGGGGCGGGCCGGCGGCGCTCACCGGCAATTTCCTGGCCATAGGGTACGTGACCGGGGCGCCGGTGGTGGGTGA